>Ga0307416_100000063_pt1 | contig 97632 bp, 101 predicted proteins | sample DK1Cmetagenome_2_FD_203821 | JGI IMG/M metagenome (GOLD analysis project Ga0307416, IMG submission 203821) | Maize rhizosphere microbial communities from greenhouse at UC Davis, California, United States - DK15-C-3 | ecosystem: Host-associated > Plants > Roots > Rhizosphere > Soil | place...
GGCTCCTCACCGACGACGGCGGCCGGCTGCTGGACACCACCGAACTCGGCCGCCACGCCTCCACCCGGCTCGCCGAAGCCATCAAAATCCGGGCCGGAACCTGCCGCTTCCCCAGCTGCACCGTACCGGCGGACCGCTGCGACCTTGACCATCACCAACCCCACCCCTACGGTCCCACCTCGGCAACCAATGAGGATCCGTTTTGCCGAAGACACCACCGAGGCAAAACCTTCGCCTGGCTCGCCTGCACCAGAAACGACCACGGCGTCGACTGGACCCTGCCCGACGCCGAACACTACCGATGCCTCGACGAACCGCTGCCTGTAGGCCGCGGAGACGCTGACAAGTCAGGGTGAAAGGGGAAACTAAAGCACTCGAGCGTCAAGGATGACTCGCGAACAGGCTGAGTCCCCTACCCTCATCACATGAGCTCGGAGAACGTTGATGTCTACAACCACTGGGCATTTCCTCGCGGCCTGATTATCCTTCTCAGTCTCGCCGCGGCGCTGGTCGCAGCTCTGGGAATGAGGGAGTTCAGCGCAATTCTTGGGCCGGTGTTCATGGCATTGGTGCTCTCGATTGCCGTGCACCCGGTTCGACGTTTCGCCGACCGCCACAGGTGGCCCTCCTGGCTTGGTATGATCCTGAGCTTGGTCGCGGTCTACATGATCGTTGCGGGCCTCTTTGCGATTCTGGTCATTGCAGGCATCCAATTCGCCACGCTGTTACAGGACTACGGTCCGCAGTTCCAAGCCTTTGTGCAGCAGGCCGCCCAAGTGCTGGAATCGGTCGGGATCAGCCAGCAGAAGCTGCAGGACATGGCCAAAGACATCAGTCCGAGCAGGCTAGTGAGCGTTGCCGGCAGTGTCCTCGGCGGACTAGCCGGCGTGCTCAGCAATGTCTTCTTCCTCATCGTGCTGCTGTTTTTCACAGTCGCCGATGCTGGAGACTTCGCTTCCAAGCTGCAGCGCATTACGCCTCGCGGACAACGCCTCGCCGAAGCGTTCGGACAGTTCGCTCACGGCAGCCGTCAATATCTGGCGGTGGCCACCATTTTCGGCGCGGTCGTTGCATTCTGCGACGTGATAGCGCTGTGGATTCTGGACATCCGTTACGCCTGGCTCTGGGGATTGCTGGCGTTCATTACGAACTACATTCCCAACATCGGATTCGTCATTGGGTTGATACCGCCCACGATTATCGCCCTGCTCGACCAAGACGTGTTGACCGCGATTATCGTCGTGGTGGTCTATTCAGTTTTGAACTTTGTGATCCAAACCATTATTCAGCCTCGAGTCGTCGGAACGACGGTCGGGCTCTCAGCCACGCTGAGTTTCTTGTCTCTCATTCTGTGGGCCACGATTCTGGGCGCTTCTGGCGCATTTCTTGCGATTCCCCTGAGCCTGTTTGTGAAGTCGTTGTTTGTCGACGTCGATCCCGAACATGACTGGGTACAACCCTTGCTATCCAGCGGCAACGGCAAGGCCAAAAAACCGAAGTCGCCGGAGCCCGAAGGATCAACTGCTGCCGAGCCCGGCGTCTAGAGGATTCCCAGACTTTCCGCGCGCAGCACCGCTTCCCGCCGGGTCTGTACACCGAGTTTGCGATACGTGGAACGCAGGTGGGTCTTCAAGGTGTTCCTGGAGATAAACAAAGCTGAGCACAATTCGCGCTGATCCAGCGGCGTCGGCAGATATTGCAGGATCTCCAGCTCGCGTACCGAAAGCGGATCAGGCAATTGACCGCCGTACAGCGGCTGGCGTCGCAGATAGCTCAGCAACTCGATTACTTGCTCGCCATAGGAGGTAATGCGACGCCGTTCTGCCACCAGCACTGGCGTAATAGCGGCGGCAATTTCAATGTACGGGCGGCGCCAGCCGTGTGCCGCGGTGCTCTGCAACGCGAGCCGGAGATACTGCGAGGCTCGATCCTGCATTTCGGCCCGGAAGGCCAGGCTCGCTGCACCAAGCAGTACGCGTACTCGCAATGCCTCCGACCGACCCGGAAGCAGCGCCGACTCCAGCGGCAAATTGCTGATCAGCAACTCCGGATCCATGCCAAGCATTCCGGCTCGCGGATCCAGCGCCGCGCGTTGCATGGCCCAGGCCCACAGATAGGACTGCCCCTGATGCCCGATCAGATTGCGCGAGCCGTCGCGGAAGCCGGTGGAGGAACTCGCTACAGATGAATTTAGGGCCAGGTCGAAGGCATTCGAGAACTCTCCACCGGCTAAGAAGGCGTCGATCCGAGTGATCGCCCACAAAAAGCGAATCGTCGACCATCGCTCCATATGTGGATTAACCGAGATCAGATCATCGAGCATGAGGGCACAGCCGCGTAAGTCGTTGTCTCGGACCAAGCGCAGTCTCGCGTCGGTGATCACCTCCAGCGCGTGGCTGATCGGTTGCGGGAAGGCTGATCGGCTATGGCGCTCCGCTGCATGATCAAACTGTGCCGGCGTATGATCACCGGTCTCCATTTCGACCCATTGCCGCGCGAACCAGGTCGTCCCGGCATGATCGATAGCCCCTCGCGCGCTCTCCCGATCGATCATCGCGGTAGCGCGGTTGAGATAGTGTTGCGCCGATCGAAGATCCCCAGCAACTACTGCTGACCAGGCGCGAATCTCAAGATCACGAAGTTGAGAGTTCGGGTACGACTCGGTGCTTGAATGCCGATCTTCGTTCAAAACTGCCTGCACTGCACTCGGCGGATTGGCTGCGAAAAGGCAGGCCGCCTGCAACTGATGCCATGCGGCGCGGAGGCCGGCCATGGCAGCGGTTGAGACCAGGCCGGAGTCGCGACCGGGATCGAGCTCCAGAATGTGCAGCGCTGCGCCGGTTTTACCCTGTTCAGCCAGCAACCATGCCTCCACAAAAGCGAGCCCCGTCGCCTGGAGCCTGCTCCGGTCAGCAATCGGAGTCTTCAACAGAGCTGCGGCCGCCGCCATCGCCTCCATGCGAGCGCCGGTGCTCAGCGCGAGCAGGATCGATGCCAGCCGCACGCTCGGATTGGCCTCGACTCGAGATTCCGGTAGCCGCGCGAACGTGTTCCGTACCCAGCTCCACTCACCCGTCACGAGTGCTACGCATGAACCGGCTAGCAAAGAGTCGGCGAGGACATCCCACGACTGGCCCTGCACCGCTAAGGGAGCTGCGCGTACATGTTCTCCATGACGGGCGAACCAGCCTGCTGCGAGGGCCGATAGCCGTCGAACCTCTTCGGGTGCGGAGCGCGTCAGCTCAGCAAGCAGCAAGGCGCGGAACATTGGGTGATAGCGATAAGGCCAACGGCTTGAGGAAAGTTGATGCAGAAAACCTGGCTGGATGCGTACCCGCTCGAGCAGTAATGCGCTATCGGACCGACCGGTGAGCTGGTCAGCCAGTTCAGCGTCGAGAAACTCGCTGACCGAGGTCTGCAGCAGAAAGTCGCGAAGATCATCGGCGGTATAGGCAAGTGCCTGCCCCATCAAGTAACTCCCCACTGGGCTGTCGCCTTGCAGCAGCGACGAAAAAGCCTCCTCAGAATGGGCTGCGCTGGACAGCGGCGTGGTCGAGAGCCGGAGTCCGGCGGGCCAGCCCTCGGTGTGGACCCACAGCGCATACGCCTGTTCGGGACTGACGGCAACGTGGTTCGCCGCCAGAAACAGCTGGGTTTCCTCTTCGTCGAAGGCAAGTGAGTCCGCACGGATCTCTTGGACTTTCCCAGCCATCCGCGCTTCGTGCAGCGCCATGATCGGATCACTCCGGGTCGCGATCACGATCCGGCGGCTTCCGCTAGCACGGCGCAGCGCGTCGCGCAGCAGCACCGTGCCGCGATTCCGCTCCAGCAGGTGCAGGTCGTCGATGATCACCGTCACAACCGAGAGGCTGAGCGCATCACTGACGTCTTGCCACAGCTGCCATTGATCAGTGATCTCGGCTGGGTCAAGGCGTACTTGCGGCCCGGTCTCCGCAGACCACTGGCGTAGCAAAGTGGTTTTGCCGTAGCCGGCAGGGGCGGAAATGAGCGTGATGGGTTGCGAAGCGTGTCCAGCCAGCTGGAGAAGCCTCTGACGAGTGATGACACCGTCTTGAGAGATAGCCGTCCTTCCGTAGAAGGCCAATCGTGCGAACTGCCAGGGCTCCCTTCTCCTGGCCGGCCCCACGAAAGTCGGCTCGCCTAATTCCCCCCGAAAAACGCGCCGTCTTACATGCTAAACGCGCGGCTATTTCACGTCCACCCTGCTGCCTGTCGCATTTCCACCAGTTCCACGCCAAGATCCTGCAGGGCCTGCAGGGCGCCGTGAAGCTCCGCCTGGTCCCGGAAGCTTCCTATCAGAACCGGCCCGCTGGAAGTCTCCTCGACACGCAACCCAAGTGGTTCCAGTGCCGCAAGGAGTGCGTCTGTCAACTTACCGCGCACGCGGATTTCATAGGTCAGGCGCTCCGCGCCCCGGGTCATGACCGTAGCCATCCCAGCGCCTGGAAAACAGGCCGCGAGGAACTCATGAGGGACATGCCGTGCCTCCGTACGCTGATGGCCAACGCGATAGTCAGATACAGGCACAGTGCTCTCCATCGACCTCAGCCGACATCACTCTTCCGGGGTGATCTTTGGGTTAACCCCGCGCGGTTTCCGATGTGTCGTCAGCCTGTGAGCCAACAAGAGCAGTTGCGGGTACTAGCGGCTCGCTGCCGTCGCTGGCGGAAGGAGCCTCAGGTTCGACCGTCTGCAGCTCCACGGGTTCTGGCGCAGCCGGACTCGGCGGACGGCCAAGGAACTCGGTGATCGCCAACACGACCAGGACGCACAGCGTGATGCCGATGATCACCTTCCCCGTCGGCTGATCCCAGAAGACGAGCACGAGCGCTGCGATGGCAATCACAGCAATCCGCAGCACCCGCTTGTAGGTGTAGACCCAGGCACCAACAGGACCGGTACGGAAGCCGGCCTTCTCGGCTCCGCCTTGTAGCCATGCGATGCCTCTGGTGACGCCAGCCCGAGCCCGAACCGCGGTGACCGAGCGGCCGGTGAAGAAGGCCGCGAGCGCGAGAATCAGGCCAAAGACCAGCACCGTACGGAGCCCAAGCCGCAGGAAGCGCACGAGCGTGTCGTAGAAGGAGGCTGCGGCCTCGCGGTTCAAGACACCGAGTGGTAGCGCATTGAGGTAAATCTGTCGGAACAAGAGAATCCCGACAGCTAGCGCCACCATGCCACCGGCCAGCCCCAGGCCGACGCCCAACAACGCGCGGCGATGGCCCTTGGCCACGTAGATGCCGAGTGCCAGCATGACCAGAGCGATCACCGGCAACCAGATACCAACCGCATTGAGCAGACTGAAGGCGCCCTGAGCTCTGCTGATGAGATCTGATTGCAGGATCGTGAACGACGGGTTGATGTCCGGAATCCGACTGGCCAAGTCGAAGCCCCTGTCGACCAACCGTTGTTTGACCACCTGGATGAACGGACCAAGGTTGATGCTTACGGTGTCGTTAGCGATCGTCACGCCCTCACCAGTCTGACCGGTCAGGGCGGCGACGAGTGCCTGATGGGCTGCCCGGTTAGCCGTCACCCAGGCGTCGACGAATGCGTCACTGGCCACGACATTGCCGACCTCGGTGCGTACGAAGCTCTCCACCCCGCTGGACAGCGGCCCGGAGAGTGCGTGCAGCTGGGTTGCGATGAGCGGAGGCAGCCCGCGATCGGCAAGGGCGTCGACGGCCTGATTCGTGATTCCGGCTACATCGAGGCGGGCAAAGATCTCGGCGGTGATCTTGTCCGCGACAGCGTTCTGAATCGCGGGATCCCGGGCCAGCGGCGCCACCGTTGTCACGTAACGATCGGTATCGGTGACCAGGTTTTTCGTCCACACAGCGACTACCGAGAGTGGCGCCAGGATGCATCCCATGACGATCAAGAAAGTAGCGATCACCGAACGCCAGCGCTGCCGATGGACCCGCGGGGGTGCAGCTGGGATGACGGGTGCCTCGCTCGGAGCAGGTGCCGTCGCGACCTGCGCCCGCAGGTCCGCCACCTCGGCGCGGAGCCGCTCGAGCTCGGTGCGTTCGTCCACGCTCAGGGCAGCATCGTCCGGCAGACTGTCACCGTCCGGACCTGCGGTCACGATTGCACGATTGCGTATGGACGCTGGCTCGGCATCACCCATTGCGGGTGAGGTTCAGTCCTCGGTGTCGGCCCCTTCGGTGGTGGCTTGGTCGCCTGCAGCGGCCTTGGCGTCTTGTTCGATCTCAGCCGTGTCGGCCTTGATCTCCTTTGTCTCCACCTTCTCGGCCCGTTCCATGGACTGCTTGATGTCGTCTTCCATCTCTTGAACGCCGACAACGACGAGCCCCGCCTGGCCTTCGTCGAGATATTCGCCGAGCTCTTTGAGATCACTGCGGCTCATGCCAGCCGCCGCATGTCCGGCGACCGCCCCGAGTACGGCTCCGCCGGCGGTCGTCGCCGCAAGCAGCCCGCCGCCGATTGCTGCGAGTGGGAACAGCGCAACGACCAGCCCGGTCGCCAGGCCTACGCCGCCGCCGAGCACTCCACCAACCCGGGTAGGCGTTTCATGCTTCTTGGTAATGCGAACCTTGCCGTTCTCGCGCTTTTCGATCACTGCAGCGTCGTACGCGTCCAACATCCCTGCCTTGGTATGCAGGTCCTTGACCAGCTGGTAGTCCGCCTCCGCGTCCTCGACGCTGGGGTACACGCCGACGTACGCGACGAATGTGTCGACCGCCATCTTCCTCTCCCTCTCCTCACCGACTTGTCAGAATCACAGCACCAAATATGGTGCTCAGCTTCTGACAAGTCGGCGTTTGTGCGCATCACCCTGCTCGGGTGAGCCGGAGCGGCGTACCCGGCGGAATGATCAACCCATGGCTGATCAAGACAACGAGATGGTGTTACGTGTTGCGAGGATGGAGGCGTTCAGCGATGGCGTGTTCGCTATTGCCATCACTTTGCTCGTGCTGGAAATTGCGATTCCGCCGGGTTATGAGGGACGACTGCTCAGTGGCGTTCTCAGTCAGTGGCCGTCTTACCTGGCCTATATCGTCAGCTTCGCAACCATCGGAGCGATCTGGCTGAGCCACAATGCGATCACGCATTACCTGCACAGTGTGAATACGACCTTTCTCAGGCTGAACCTCGCACTGCTGCTATTGGTCTCGTTTCTCCCGTTTCCCACCAAGTTGCTCGCGGAAAACCTCGGCTCGCGCGGAGACGAGAAAGTGGCGGCCACCATTTACGGAATCACATTGCTTGGGGCGACAACGCTGTTATCGGCGCTCTGGCTGCAAGCGGTGCGTGCCAACCTCGTGCATCCAGATACCGGCGATGAAGAGATCACGGTGCTCACCAAGCGGCTTAGGCCGAGCCTCGGACTGTACCTGCTGTTGATCATCGTCGGTTTGTTCCTTCCGTTGGTCGCTGTCATCGGCTACCTGGTGGTGGCATTCATCTTGATCTTTCCGCTGCGGCTGCGTCGCCGACAGAAGGCGGAGCCCGCCGTCAGCTAAGGCAGTCACCCGGCTTGGGTGATGCTGGTTCATAGGCCGCTGCGCAAGGGTGATCACATGCCTGACGACAAGCCGAACATCTTGGTGATCTGGGGAGACGATATAGGGATCACGAACCTGAGCTGCTATAGCGACGGACTAATGGGCTATCGGACGCCGAACATTGATCGAATCGCCGATGAGGGAATGCGGTTCACCGACTCGTACGGGGAGCAGAGCTGCACCGCGGGAAGATCATCATTTATCACCGGTCAGAGCGTTTTCCGTACTGGCTTGAGCAAGGTTGGAATCCCCGCAGCACCAATTGGCCTCCAGGCAGAGGATCCAACAATTGCCGAGCTACTCAAGCCTCTCGGGTACGCGACCGGACAGTTCGGCAAGAATCATCTCGGCGATAAGAACGAATTTCTCCCGACGGTGCACGGCTTCGATGAGTTCTTCGGCAACCTCTATCATCTCAATGCTGAAGAGGATCCAGAATCACCGAACTATCCGCCAGCGGAGGACTTTCCCAACTTCCGGGAGAGGTTCGGGCCGCGCGGCGTACTGCATTGCTGGGCGACCGAGCAGGACGATTCGACCGAGCACACGCGCTGGGGCCGTGTAGGCAGGCAGCGGATCGAGGACACCGGGCCGCTGACCAGGAAGCGCATGGAGACCATCGACGACGAGATCACCGAGCACGGGCTGGACTTCATTGATCGGCAAGCAGCGGCTGGTACGCCATTCTTCGTGTGGTTCAACACCACCCATATGCATCTCTACACACACCCGAAACCGGAAAGCATTGGTCAAGCCGGCCGTTGGCAGTCGCCCTACCACGACACGATGATCGATCATGACTTGGTCGTCGGAGCACTGCTCGACAAGCTGGATGAGCTTGGCATCGCAGACGACACAATTGTGGTCTACTCGACCGACAACGGGCCGCACATGAACACGTGGCCGGACGCCGGTATGACGCCATTTCGTAGTGAGAAGAACACCAACTGGGAGGGTGCCTTCCGAGTGCCGGAGATGGTTCGATGGCCGGGGAAGATACCCGCTGGAGTGGTCTCGAATGAGATTATTCAGCACCACGACTGGCTGCCTACCTTTCTTGCCGCAGCGGGCGAGCCAGACATTGTCGAGAAACTCAAGAGCGGTCATAATGCCGGCGACAAAGCTTTCAGAATACACATTGATGGCTACAACCTGCTTCCGTACCTGACGGGCGAGGTCGAGAAGAGCCCGCGCAATGCCTTCATCTATTTTTCCGATGATGGCGATTTGCTAGCAATACGCCTGGACAATTGGAAAGTCGTTTTTATGGAGCAGCGCCAGCAGGGCACTTTGCAGATTTGGGCGGAGCCGTTCGTGGCATTGCGCGTTCCGAAATTGTTCAATCTACGTACCGACCCGTTCGAGCGAGCTGATGTGACATCGAACACCTATTGGGACTGGCTGCTGCAGAACGGCATTCTGGCATTGACGGCCTCATCAGTTGCCTCGCAATTTCTCGAGACCTTCAAAGAGTTCCCGCCGCGTCAGAAGGCCGCCAGCTTCACCATTGACCAGGCGATGGCCAGGCTCGAGGCCGCGCTCACCGAAGGTCGTTAAGCCGGCTTGCGATGACGAATACAGCCGCGTCGCAGCCCAGTCCACGACTGCGCCCATTGTCCGTGCCACCTGTCTGGCCTTTCCTGCGGCAGGCGGGATGGCTCGCGATCACGGCGGGTGTGCTCGTTCTCATCGCTCAGATCATGATGTGGCAATTCGACCAGACTATGAATCTGGAGACTTCACAGAATCCGATCTTCATCGCAGCCAAGATCACCTTGCTCGCGGGCTTCATCGTGCTCATGTTTGCCCTGATCGCCGTCCACGGTTTTCAGGCCCAGTCGGCAGGCCGGTTCGGTCTCGCCGCTTATGCACTGGCGATTATCGGCACCATGCTCTTGGGAGGCGATCTCTGGTTCGAATCCTTCGCCGTTCCATGGTGGGCCTCAGGGCCGGGAGCGGTGGGGCTGACGGCCAAGCCTTCGGTGGTCATGGGTCTTGGCGCTATCGTCAGCTATGCCCTGTTCGCCGCTGGGTGGACCCTGTTTGGTATCGCCAGTGTGCGAGCCCGGGTGTATCCACTCGTTATCTCGATCGCCGTCATCCTCGGAGGCATCGCTGGATACTCAGCGCTGCTGGCGCCATGGGGGATTGTGCTTGCCCTAGCGGTCACAATGCTGGGGATTTGGATTGTGAGAACGAGTAAGCGACTCTCCGCTTCGAGCGCGTCGTGAAGAGTGATCAGGGATCTGACTTGGCCACCTTGCGGTCCTGGAACGACCGCTCGGCGAAGTCTGCCATCACCGACTTCGTGGCGCGAGTGACCAATGAAGGAGGGCCCGATTACGTCGCGCCCGCCGCTCGAGTCGCCGTTTTCGACAATGACGGCACGTTGTGGACCGAGAAGCCACTGGTCATTCAGCTGGATTTTACCGTTCGGCGTTTTCGGGAGCTGGCCGAGAATGATCCTGCGCTGCGGACCCAGCAGCCGTACCGGGCGGCGTACGAAAATGACATCAACTGGCTCGGCAATGCAGTGGTGAAGCATTACCACGGTGACGACAGCGACATGAAGCTGTTGATGGTCGCCGTTCCGAAGGCATTCGAGAGGGTAACGGTCGAGGATTACGACCAACGGGTCAAAGAATTCTTCAACGACGCTGACAATCCGGCGCTCAAGCGGCCGTACCGGGAATGCGGCTATCTGCCTATGGTGGAGTTACTGCGCTATTTGGAAGCCAATGACTTTGTCACCTACATCGCGTCTGGTGGTGATCGGGACTTCATGCGTCCGGTGGCTGAGGAAATGTACGGTATTCCACCGGAGCGGGTTATCGGCAGCGCTCTAGGGATCACGTATTCGAACGAAGGTGGTCAGTCCCTGCTGCTCTACAAGGGCGCGATGGATTTCTTTGATGATGGTCCCGAGAAGCCGATCCGGATTTGGAGCCGCATCGGTCGGCGACCCATCCTGGCGTTTGGCAATTCCAATGGCGACGTGCCGATGCTGGAGTTCTCCGGCACTCCATTGATGCCATCACTCCGGCTACTGCTGCTGCACGATGACGCGGAGCGGGAATTCGACTATACCGCCGGGGCGGAGCAGGCGTTGGATAGAGCGGCCCAGCAGAATTGGACGGTGGTGAGCATCAAGAACGACTGGAACACTGTGTTCACTGATGACACATGACTGACGATCTCAGCTGGATTCCGGCGCAGACTTACGCGATGGGTTCCGACCGGCACTATCCGGAAGAGGGACCGGTCCACCAGGTCAGTGTCGATGGTTTCTGGATTGAGTCGCATCAGGTCACCAATGCTCAGTTCGCTGGATTCGTCGAAGCCACCGGCTACGTCACTGTCGCGGAGCGACCGCTGGACCCTGCCGATTTCCCTGGCGCTCCGGCGGAGAACTTGCAGCCGGGATCAATGGTGTTCACGCGTACGGCAGGGCCGGTGAATGTGCGCCACATCAGTCTGTGGTGGACCTGGACCCCTAGCGCATCGTGGCGCCATCCCGAAGGTCCTGCGTCTTCGATCGATGGACGCGAAGATCATCCGGTAGTTCATATCGCCTATGAGGACGTCGAGGCGTACGCGGCCTGGATTGGCCGCAACCTGCCGACCGAGGCGGAGTGGGAGGCCGCGGCACGTGGCGGCGCACATCAAATGATCTTCATCTGGGGTGATGAGCCAGAGCCGGCGGGCGAGCGGCTGGCCAACTTCTGGCACGGCGATTTCCCGTGGAGGCCCGATCTTGGTTATGGGACGACGACTCCGGTCGGCTCCTTCCCACCCAACGCGTACGGCCTCTACGACATGGCGGGCAACGGCTGGGAGTGGACTTCCGACTGGTACGCCGACCGCCACTCCGACATCGATCGGCCGTGCTGCATCCCGCGCAACCCGCGAGGCAGCAGCATCGATGACAGTTATGATCGACGGCAACCACAATTCCGCATGCCTCGCAAGGTGATCAAGGGCGGCTCATATCTTTGTGCGGACAGTTATTGCATGCGCTACCGGCCGGCCGCCCGGCGGCCGCAGATGATCGACACCGGGATGAGTCACATCGGTTTCCGGTGTGTGGTCCGTGAGCCCTAAGCCTGTCGAGGGGCGGCTTGTTTGGGGGCAAGGTCCCGTCTCGCAATTAAGTGCGCACCAATCGCCCATCCGGCTGCCCTCCGGTGGGCGATTGGTGCGTACTGATTATGGACTTAGGACGGTTGCCGGGGGGGAGATCACTCTTCGGTGAAGACCTCGCGGAGCTTCGCCTCTTGGTCGGCGGAAAGGTTGCTGGCGATCAGCTCAGCATCCATGTCCTTGAAGGTGTCTTTGACCCGATCCATGACTACATCTGAGCTCAGCACGAATAGCGCCGAGGTGCCAGGCGTAACCCGCTGCTTCACACTGTTGATGAAGTCGTCGCTGATGCCGACATCGGTCATCGAGCCGGCCAGCGCACCGATACCCGCGCCAATCGCAGCGCCTAGTAGCGGTACGAAGAAGATCAGCCCGAAGAGCATGCCCCAGAAGGTCCCGCCGAGCGCGCCAGCTGCGGTCATGTTGCTCAACTGACGGGTCTTCGGCTTCTTTTTCCCCGGCTCCCAAGAAACCACGGCTGCGTCCTGCAGCTTGATCAATTCTTGAGACTGAAGCCCTTGCAGCCTCTGGGATGCCTGCTCGGCACCGTCGACGGTGTTAAAAGCCCATGCGGTCAGTGTCGCCATACGGACTACGTCCTCTCTACTTGTGAATCACGGCTCACCCCGATGAGGGGATCCATCGGACAGCATGGTCGAGACTTCGGCAAGCCGCCTCACACTCCGGGGGTGATTTTTTTGGCTCAACGCCCCGCCCCAGTCGGATCGATGCTCCCACCGCCACAGCAGCGTCCGGGGGTGATAGGGCACCCAGACGGCGACTTTTCCTCTCAAAGTGTCGATTTCGCTTATGTCGGTACGTCGTACGGGTGACGCCATTCATCAAACAAGAGGAGGAAACGATGGCGAAATTCGTGTACCTGTATAGCGGCGGGCAGATCGCTGAGACCCCAGAGGCTCAAGAAGCGTCGGTGCAGGAGTGGACCGCATGGTTCGGCACGCTCGGCGACTCGGTGGTCGACATGGGCAATCCGTTCGGCGCCGGGACGACGGTCAGCAATGGTGGTGCCAGCGGTGGCGGAGCATCGTCGAATCTGGGCGGTTACTCGATCATCAACGCTGAGTCCCTTGACGAAGCGGCGACGAAAGCGAAGGGATGCCCGGTCCTCGGGTCGGGGGGCAGTGTTGAGGTGTACGAAGCACTCGCCATGTGAATCCCCGCTCCTTTCGGCCACTCCGCATCAGCTACTCAACTTCGCATCAGATGTTCCTGATGCGGAGTCTGAGTACGCGATGCGGAGTGGGGTTAGGAGGCTCGCGCGAAGGCGCGTAGCACCCGCTCCCGAAGGACGCCGGGCCGATAGAGATCTCGCGATATCCAGCGCACGACCTGCAAGCCGAGGTCGCGTACGGCATCTTCGCGGATCTTCTCGTCGAAGATCACGTCCTCAATCCGCTGCCCAGGCTCGAGCAGTCGACCGTACTTGATCTTCCCGTCGAACTCGCCGACTGTCTTGTGCTCCTTCCAACCGAAGTCGACACGAGCGACCAGCCGACCGTCTGGACCGAAGATCTCCTGCTGCAACTCTGGCCGCGGCAGCCCTTCTTCCATCAGTCGTACCCGGCTCATCGACTCGCCGGCGCTCTCGCTGCGGATGTCGAGGAACGCAACCACCCGCCGCGCCGCGCGTACCCCTGGCCAGCGTTCCATCACCAGCAAGCCGGCTTCGAGCTCCGCTCTTGTCAGGCCCAATGCCAAGGCCCGATCACCAGCTGCAACCGCCTGAGTCATCGGCAAGGTACGAGCCAGGTCGAGCACCGTACGACTGAGCGACGTCACCGGCAGATTGTCGATCAAGACAATCTCATGGGGCCTGAGCGGCGCACCATGCACGTGCACCACACTGCGCTTCATGCCGTTTCCGCTCCGGCTACGCGTCACATGGACCCGCTCTACGGCCGCCGGCCAGATCGGCAATCCATACAACACCGCTGCCGAACCATGACTGATGACGGCGCCGTCCCTGATCTGAGGTCCGGTTCCCAAGATCAGGCGTCGATGCCGTTCCTCAATCATCTGATCGGGTTTGTCCTCGTGTGCATAGGCACCTCGTCGCAACCGGACAAGTTCACCACCACGTTGCAGGCGTCGCAGATCGTTGTAGTCGTAGCCGTGGTCTAGCAGCATGCGAGTCATACGGATGTCGTCCATGCGGAAACCCCAGCGCATCCACGTCCGCCTAGGGAACCTGGTTGACCAAATCTGTGGATAACTTCCGCAGCTCCGACATCGACCAGATTGCGGTCAAATGTGGCCTGGCGTTCCACTCCGCATCGATTACTTCGTCTCCGCAGCAGATGTACCTGATGCTAGGTGCCAGTTACTGATGCGGGGTGATCAAAATCAGAGCTGGAGTCGGGTGGAATCCTCCTCACCGTGTTCCAGGACAAAGGCGAGGACCTCCGAAAGCGAGGCGGTGGCCAGCGCGACGCAGCTGTCAGCCGCGCCGTAGTAGAGGCGCAGTTCGTCGGAATCTGGGCGGTGAATCATTCCACACGGAAAGACCACTCCCGGTACGTCGCCCATGAGCTCGTAGCCCTCCCGCGGACCAAGCACCCATTCCGCACACCGCCGGCGTACGCGGCTCGGCTCTTCAAGATCAAGAAGTGCCAGGCCGGCTCGATACAGTGCGCCGGCTGCCGTGACACGTACGCCGTGATAGATCAACAGCCAGCCCTCGGGGGTCTCCATGGGCGGCGGCCCAATGCCGATTCGTGCCGAATCCCACCAACCCCCGGGCCTGGCGGCCAAGACCGGCTCGGGCGGAGCCCAGCTGTGCAGGTCTTTGGATCGGGAGAGCCAAATGTCGGCCCGATGAGTCAAGGATGTGACCGGACGGTGGAGCAAGACGTATTCGCCATTGACCCGGCGCGAGAGCAAGCCGCCATTCTTGTCCTCAGGGGCCCGCACCAAGCCCAGGCGTTGGACGGACCGGAAATCTTTCGTTGTGGCTAAGGAAAGCCCGGGCCCACCTGGTCCGAACGAGGTGTACGCGATGACCCAGCTTTCAAGATCGTCGATGAAGCTCAGCCGTGGATCCTCCAAGCCCCAAGCCTCATGCGATAGCTCGGGGTCCGATACCAACAGTGGAGTCTCGTCGACAACCCAGTTCGAGATGCCGTTTCGGGAACGAGCAACGGTGAGGTGACTGATGCCTCGCCTGTCCTCGACGCGGCAGAGCAGCACGGTGCTGCCATCGACCTGAGCGGCTCCAGCGTTCATCACCGCATTGGCCGCGTACGGCCAACGCTCGGGGCTAAGCAGAGGGTTGCCTCGATACCTCTGGAACAGTTCACCGCTGATCTCACCGGACGAGCGCGCCATACAGAGCAAGGTAATCGTCGATCATGCGATCGGCGCTGAACCGGCGTTCCGCCACGCTGCGGACCTTGCGGCGATCAAGCTCGGTTGCCGGCTCGACCGCTGCGGCGGCAGACTCCACCTCTGAGACCAGGAAGCCGGTCACACCCTCGTCGATGATCTCTGGCATGGAGCCGCGGCCGTACGCGATCACCGGAGTGCCCGCCGCCATCGCTTCGACCACTGAAAGTCCGAAGGGTTCGGCGAAGGCAATGGGATGCAGCAGAGCGGCGGCAGCGGCAAGCAGCTCCGAACGCTGCTCGGGCCCGACTGATCCGAGATAGCAGACACGGTCGTTGTCGATCAATGGCGCGACTTGCTCGCTGAAGTAGCCGTGATCTTGGATGGGACCGGCGATCTTGAGCCGGCGTCCAGCGCGACGAGCGATCTGGATGGCATCGGCCGTGCCCTTATCGGGATGGATACGGCCGAGAATGACCAGGTCCTCGCCTCCGGTCGCTGAAAAGTGGAAAAGGCTCAGGTCGATGCCATGGTGAATGGTCGCGCAGTAGCTCAGCTCGGGCGCCCGATCGGCATCTGAGATCGAGACGTACGCGGAATCCGCCGCCTGATAGGCGGGAAGGATCTTGGGATCGGAGAATCCATGGATGGTGGTCAGCATCCGGGTTCGGCAGAAGCTGGAGAACGCCAAAGGCAGCCAGTCCAGGTGGTTGTGCACTAGATCGAACTCGCTTGACCGCGCCAACGCATGGGCAACATGGAGACCTTCCCAGATGCGTCCGTCCAGATTCTCGTCCTCTTCATAACCGCGAGGGGCCACGCCGTCGAGCGTCGCGGCAGTCTGCGAATCGAGCGTGGCGAAGAGCATCACATCAACCCCGCGGCGTACCAGCCCATCGGCGAGCAGGCCGGTCACTTGTTCCCACGGGCCGTAATGCTTGGGTGGAGTGCGCCACGCGATCGGCCCGAGAAGCGCGACTTTCATCTACGGCCGGGTGATGCAGCTTTGCAGCCCGGCGCTTTCCAGTGCGAGCAGCGCTTGCAGATAGGCCAGGGTGGATTCCGCACCCTCGTTGGGGTTCAAACCCTCCGGCCCGAGTCCGTCATGACAGCCGCCGGTGGCGAAGTCGTAGACCGGAAGGCCCTGGTTGTTCCGCCCCAGGAACCACTCAAATGTGCGCACCGCCTGCTGGCCATACTCACGGCGGCCGGTGTAGAGCGATGCTTCGATCAGGGCTTCGACGAGGGCCGTGGCGTCGATGGGCTGCTCATCGCCTTCTTCCGCCCATGGCCGCGCGGGCTCCTCGGCCCGGCGCCAGCGATTCCCAACTAAGCGGATCGTCTCTCCATTGACACTGCACTGGTCGGCGTACCAGTCCAGCGCCTCGATACCGCGTTGCGTGATCTTGTCATTCTCCAGACGCGCGCCGGCCGCGATCAGTGATTGCGGCAGTCGGGCGTTGTCATAGGTGAGCGTGTCCTCGAACCACAGCCAGCTCTCCCGACGGTGTTCGTCGTACGCCTTGCACAACCGATCGGTCAGGGTGTCCAGCAATCCCTGCAGGGGCGGCGGAAGGATGCGGATGGCGGGCCGGGTCAGTCCGATGATCGTGTACGCGATCTCGCGCGGGGTGGCGGCGCCCTCCAGACTGGGTTGCATTTCGCTGAGGAGTCGCAAACAGGAGTCAGCCTCCTCGCGTACCGGCTCATCGGCGATGACGGCGCCGAGTGCCCATGCCGACCGGCCGAGATGATCACCGGTGTGCGGCGCATCGAGCCAGTGTCGGGCGTAGTCCATGAGGTTGTGCATTCCTTGGGTCTCGCCGTCCCAGGCATGGAACAGGAATGCGAGTGCCGAAGAGAGGATGCGCTGATACGTCGGGCTGTCGCTTTCGCCGTGCTCAAGATTGAGCACCGTGATCACCAGTCGCGATGCGTCGTCAACACAGTAACCGCTTGATCGGTTGGGAATGCTTCCGTGGGCATGCTGGATGATGCCGACATCGTCAACCAGGCTGAGCAGATGCCGCGGCCGGATTTGCGGAGAGTTCCTCATTGCGCGACCTCGGTCAACAGCTCGAGGGTCGCCTTGCCTACGCTCGCCCACGCCAGGTCCGCGCCCACTCGCCGCGCCGCTACCCGTGCTCCGCGCATCTTGGCTGGCGAGTTCAGCAAGTCAAGCACCGCTGCAGCCAGCTTTCCGGAGTCTCCGAACGGCACCAGCACACCGGCGCCTGAGCTGAGCAGATCTTCGGCATAGAAATAGGGGGTGGATACGACCGGACAGCCCGCCGCCACAGCGAAGGTCAGTGCTCCGGAGACGATTTGATCTTTCGATCGGTACGGCGTCAGGTACAGGTCGGTGCGCCCGAGCAGCTGTGCCAGCTCCTCGATCGTCAGAAAACGATCAATGAACCAGACATGATCATAAAGATCAAGATCATTTACCAGACACTGCAGCGAGTGCCGGTAGCTCTCACCCTCTTTGTTGATCACTTCGGGGTGTGTCTGGCCAGCGATCAGGTAGCGGACTTCGGGGTGTGCCGCGGTGATCTCTGGCAGGGCGCGAATGGCGAGCTCGAGACCTTTGGAGTCGGAGATGAGTCCAAACGTGGAGAGCACCGTACGGCCGGCCAGGCTTGGCAGGCCCAGTTGCAACGATGGGCTCAAGGTCTCATCGCGATCCGACCAGGCGACCTCGGTGAGCTCATCGGGAGCTCCATGCGGGACGACGCGTACTCGATCGAAGTCGGCTAAGCCCTGTTCAACCACCATTCGGCGGGCGGTCTCGGTAAAGACCATGACGAGTGCGGCGCGATCGCACAGTGCCTTGAGGATCTCGGCCCGGTCGGGGGCAGGCTTCTCCAAGACGGTGTGGAGGGTCACCGCGATCGGGACGGTGAGGTTGTTGACAAGCTCAAGGACGTACTTGCCTGACTCGCCGCCGAAGATGCCGTACTCGTGCTCGATGAGCACGACGTCGAAACCGCTCCGATTTAGTTGGTCTGCCGCCTTCGCGTAATCGGCGATGATCTCCTGGTGAATCGTCGCGGCGACTTCCGGCGGATGTGAAGCTGGATCATCTCGAATGATGGAGACGATCTCGACAGATAACGATGAATCGGCCTCCAGTAGTGCCGCGCGCAGATCCGAAGAGAACACTGCATGCCGCACGGCCGTGGCCGATAAGTTGAAACGATCCCCACCCGCATGACCGCTCCTTACCCCGCCAGCGCCATTCGAACGCACCGGCGATACGTAACTGCCTTCCACTAGGTGTTTCGAGTGCTGGCATGGCTAACGTGCCCCGGAAGTTAATGGGTCGTCCGACGCCCGCAGGGGACGGCTGTCAGCCACGACTGCGGCATAGGCTATCTCGTCGTGATATTTCGTCGCACGTCGGGTCGGCAGGAACCTGTTCGTCGGATCAGCCCGCACCCAAACATCGGTCAACCGATCTTTCACCCGCTGCGGGTGAATTGATCAGCGCATCCTTCCAGCCAAGCTCATCTAGAGACTCAGCGGAGAGAGATGAAGGAGTGTGACCGCATGACTGAAGCAATTGACGAGCTGGGGCCGGTCGACTGGCTGGTTGTCGAGTTCCCTGGCAGCAGATTCAACGGTGAGATCGCACCGACGATCACCGATCTGGTCGACCGCGAGATCATTCGCGTTCTCGACCTGCTGATCTTGCGCAAGGACGAAGACGGCAGTCTTGAAGCCTTTGAAATGAGCGAGCTCGACGACAGTGAGCTGGGTGAGCTTAGGGCGTACGAGGCAGAGCTTGCGATGCTGCTCAGTGCCGAGGACGTTGAGGCAATAGCTGCCGCCGTCGAGCCAGGATCCAGCGCCGCCTGCCTGGTCTTTGAGAACCGTTGGGCAGCCCCGTTCGCCTCGGCCGTCCGCCGCGCTGGCGGCCAGCTCGTCGCCAACGGGCGCATTCCGGTGCAGGCTCTGCTGGCCGCGATCGAGGCAGAGGTAGCAAGCGAAGCCGAGGATGAAATGGAATACGACGAGGCAATGGAACCCATCAAGGAAGGAGCCTGACATGCCGCTCGCAGCACGCCGGATGGCCCGGAGATCGGTTGTCGGTCCAGCACCGGTGGCACGAACTGCCGCCGTAGTGGGAACTGCCGCCGTCGTCGGGCATGGCGTCCATCGCCGTCACGACCGGCGCGAAGACCGCCGAGATGATCGCGACGACCGCCGCGACGATCGCCGTGATCGCCGCTGATCACACTCATGCGGTTCGGCGTACTCCGTAGTGGACGGCGACGACCGGCAGACGATCCGTGGTCGGCGTCACCGTCAGCGTGACAACCTAGGCAGCCGTCGCCGGAGAAGGAACCTGATCTTGAACCGCGGGTTCTGCAGTCTTCGGCCCTGGAGTCGGTAACACGATGCTGATCATGAATGCAACGGCCACTGCGACGACAACCTGCGGTGTCACGATGACACCGTCAACACCCATGAGCACCACAGCCAGCAGCGTTGCTGTCAACGGCAGTCGCAGCATGGCCGCGCACATGCCTCCGATACCCATGCCGATCCCCGCTGCCAAATTCATGCCGGGCAACGCACTCGCGGCAATACCGAGCGCTGCGCCGATGAACATCGAGGGAAAGACCGGGCCACCGCGAAAGGCGCTCAGCGACAACCCGTAAGCCAGAGCCTTGCAGAGTATGAGCAGAGCCAGTACGGCGAGTGAATAGTCTGCCGCGTCTTCGACCAGCTCAGGCAAGGCGTCCTGTCCGGAGAACAGCACCTGGGTGAAACTGCGCCCCGAGACGAGCTGGTACGTCATTGCGGTCAGACCGATCAGCAGGCCCAGTAGCGAGGTAACCACCAGCCGATTCAGATGCACGATTGGCCGGAGCGCGAGTGCTAAAGATCGGATCAACCACCCGAGAAGAGCGGCCGCCGCTCCTATGACTATCGCCCAGCCGAGGGTCGCCACTGTTGGCGGCACCGCGGGTGGCACCGATGGCAGCGCGAGCGAGAAGCTGCCCAGGCCAGTCCAGTTGTCCATACCAACGAAGACGAGCGCCCCGATGCCAGAGGCGAGCAGTCCGGGCAGGGCTATCAAGCTCAGCGTCATCCCGCCGACTCCGGCCGCCTCCATGATCAGGAATGCGCCGAGCACAGGTGAGCCGAGCAGCGTACTGATCGCCGCAAAGCTGCCGGCCGATGCCATGATCGTTAATGCCATTGCCGGCGCGTCCTTTTTTGCAAGATGTACAGCTAGGGCGGCAAGCCCGCCCCCAATGGCGATCAAAGGTGCTTCCGGTCCCAGGACAGCGCCGAGGCTGAGCGTGGCCAAGGCAGCGAGCGCGATACCGGGAAGGTCGCGGCGGTTGGGTGGGCCGCCTCCGGTTTTGAACCCCAATGCGGGTGAGTGGCCGCCAGAACCCGGCAGATAACGGATCGTCAATGCGGTCAGTAGCCCCGACAAGATGAGCCATGGCACCGGCCACCAGGCCGGCGTTGAGCTGCCGAAGATCTGGTGGGGAAGCGCCGAGAACACCAGTTTCTGGATCGCTGCGACCAGTGCCAGGAAGCCGTACGCGATGGCCGATACCGGAATTCCCAAGATCGCCGCAAGCACCAGCGCTCCGATGTATTGCCTCGAACGCATCACGGCAAGCGGGTCGACTCCAGGTGATCCGCCCACCGGCGCGGGAGACTGCTGGCTCACCTCGGTGCGCGGACGCTTTCTGTGGTTGTTCGAATCAGCCATCTGATGAAGTCTTGTCCCTCGATTAGTCTCTCAAGATCACCCGCTACGGGTGAGCAACACCGAGTCGTGACAGTGCAAGGTTGGTGCAATTACTCAGCATCCGCTGAAATGACGGCAATAAAATCAGGAGGCACAACGTGGATTTCGGGGACTTCTTCTGGCTTCTCGTCTGGAGCTTCGTGTTCGTCATGTATTTGATGATCTTGTTCCAGATCATCGGTGACCTCTTCCGGGACAAGGAGTTGAGCGGGTGGTGGAAGGCGCTCTGGGTGATCGCCTTGATCGTCTTCCCGTTCGTAACCGCCTTGATTTACCTCATTGCCCGTGGTCGGGGAATGGCCGAACGCCGGGCTGGTGAGATGAAGCAGGCTCAGCAAGCCACCGACTCCTACATTCAGCAGGTGGCCGGGCAAGGCAATCCAGCGGAGCAGATTGCCACCGCGAAGAACCTGCTCGATCAGGGCACGATCACTCAGGCCGAGTTCGATCGACTCAAGGCGGACGCTCTGGCTTGATGCGCTAGCGTCGGGACCTTCTAGCCCAACTCCGCATCACTTGCTCGGACTCCGCATCAGATGTACAGCTGATGCGGAGTCCGAGCAACTGATGCGGAGTGCAACTAAGTAATGCGAAGTCGAACCAAGATCACGACATCAGCAGAGCCCGAGCGCCCGACCACGGCGTACGGCGTCGGCCCGGCGGGTGACCGCCAGTTTCTGAAACAGCGACCGCATGTGGGTCTTGACAGTGTTCAGGGACAACACAAGATCGTCAGCTATCTCCTCATTCGTGCACAGCTGGCCGAGCAGCCTCAATACGTCGCCTTCGCGAGCAGTCAACGGAACGACGAACATGGCGTCGTACGCGTCACCAGACCAATGATCGACAGCAGGCATAGTGGATTGGGGAATGGACGCCAAGAAGGCGGCGTGTCGACGCGATAGACCAGAATCCCTCGCAACGAAGGACCGTAGCCAGACGCCTGCCGAACTAATGGTCGCTCGCAGTTGTTCTCTTGTCGCCGCGCGCAAGGCTCTATCGATCAGCAGCTCTGCCTCTTCACGGTTGCCTTGCTCCAGAGTCAGCTCAGCCTGCAGCAGCCACCGCTGGACCTGACTGATCATCGACATTGTCACCGGATCGGATGGCACGTGACCCAACACCTGATGGGCGGTGTGTGGATCGCCCGCAAGCCGCGATGCCTTCACCAAGATCAGTTTGGCTTCCGTAGCCGCAAACTCAGGCTCTGGCGTAAGCCTGCCGATCGCTTGTTGCGGTTCGCCGGCCGAAAGCCATGCCTCAGCTGTTGCAACCAAAAATTGATCAGCGAACCAGCCCTGCGGTACCGGAGAATCGATCGTGTCAGTTGACTGGAGCATTCTTAATGCGGTCTCGGGTTCGTCGCTTACCAAGGCCAGCCGCACCTGGGTCAGCCGCTCGGCCGCCGTCAGCAACGGATCCGGATTGTCGGCATTCCTGCTCCGAGCATGATCAAGACGTTGCTTCGCCTGCTCGACCTCAGCGCGCTCCAAGTGTGTCCACGCAGTCGCGAGATGGGCGAAGATCACCCCAACCTCACCGCTGTCGGCCCTTCGGTCAGTAAGCAGTGACGTCGCGTAGCGGGTAGCTCGCCGCAGATCGCCGCAGACCGCATCAAGCCACGCCAGCTGTCCGGCACAGGCGGCGCGAACCAGCTGCTCCGCATGGTTCGCATCACCGTCGAGCCACTGTCGGAAGCGTCCGGCGCCCCGCTCCAACGTCCACCGCGCACCGCTGAGGTTGCCGCGCGATAGCTCGAACCCGGCAACGTAGTAGTCGATCAGCGGAGACAGCTCGGCTGTCTGCGCTCTTTGGGAAGCAGTGAGCTTGGTCATGAGCTCCTTGGCGTGTCGCGCCTGGGCAAGACCGAGAGTTGCCTCATCGCGCAGCCTCGAGGTCGCCATACTGAGTAAAGCAAGGCTCAGTACCTCGTGGGGATCCGGATCAGCGGTTTGGGACAGCTCCGAACCAGCACGAGCAAGCGCCAGTTCCGCTATGTCAAGCCAGGAGTGTGCGAGTGCGGTCCCTGCCAGGAGGAGCGGCTCCGATTCGCCGAACTCCTCTTGTTCAATGACGAGTTGCACAACGTCGCGGTCAGCGCCCGCGAGTATGCGGGGGATGACCAACGACCTCACAAGCGTTCGCGCGGCCTGCGTCTGGTCACAATCCTCAGGAGCAACTGACAACGGCAGGTTTCGAACGTCTTCGCGGTAGGTGTCGGCAAGAGCTAACTGCTGTACCTGGGCCATGGATTGGCTGCGCTCAATCTGGGAGGAGGCTGATTGCTCTTAGTAAGCCCGATCAACCAGTAGCACGTCCTCACCCGATGAGCCATCTCACCCGGGTGATTCTTGGCTCTAGATCAGACGGCGCTCGCGGCCAATCCGGACAGCTTCGGACCGGGAACGCCCCCCCAACTTGCGATAGAGCGCGGCCGTGTGCGTTTTGATGGTGTTGGGTGAGAGATAAAGCTCAGCAGCGATCTGGCTCAAGCTCGCCGATCCATCCAGCCTGCGCAAGACCTCGATCTCCCGCGCCGTGAGTGTTTCAGTGTGATGGTTGGTGTCCTCATGTACCCGCAGCATCCGGTGTGCGGCATCCACCCGGGCGATCATCGCGGCCGTCCCCTTTCGATATTGGCGGATCAGCTGCGAAGCCTCATCCAACAACTGCCGTGCCAAGGAAAGATCACCGGCCATGATCGCAACGCGGCCCATGACAAGCAAGTGGTGAATCGTTCCCCAGGGGGCGAGTCCGGGAACCTTTCTGCGAAGCTTCAGGCCGTATTCCAGCGTCGCCATTGCGTTGCGCAGATCACCGGAGGCGGCTTGGCTTTGCCCGAGTGCGCTGAATGCTATGGACACCGGCGGCAGAGCGTGCAGACTCCGATTCTCGACAACCTCCATTGACTCCTCGGCCGCGCGACGGCTGCGGTCGAGCTGATCCCGCTCAGCCTCGGTCAATGAAAGCGCCCCGAGCGCGATGATCCGCACCAGAGCAGGCGCGGCCTCGCAATACGCAGCCTTGGAAAGCGCGCCGGCTGCGCTGTTCAAATCCCCGACGATGTAACTGGCATGACCCAGCGCAAAATGAGCCATCGCGTACCACGGTGTGTTGCCATCCAACTCAAGTTCGACCGCTTGCTGGGCCGAAGCCAGCATGCGGTCCGGGCCATCGAAGCCGAACATTCCGCGAATCAATGCGATCGCAGATTCCAGCGACTTGGTTCCATCGAGGAACACGACGTCACCGGGCACCTTGTTCAGCTGTGCCAGCCGACCGTCCATTTCTTCTTTCTGACCGGAAAGCGCCGCCATCCAGGCCGCCGTTACGACGGTCGCCGGGTTTTGATCGGCGGCGGATTTCTCTAAGGCCTGAAGCCAGCGGCGTACGGTGGTGCCAAGCCCGGCATCGAAATACTGCAACCAACTCGCATTGACCAGGGCCGCGGCACGATCGCTCTGGCCGGCAGCAAGTGCATGATCAACAGCAGCATCGATATAGCCGTGCTCGCTCAACCAGTCCGCTGCGCGGCCATGCAGCATGACGGCGCGATCCGGCTGCTCGGTCTCCAGGGCACTTCTGGCCACAGCGCCAAAGAGGTGGTGAAAGCGGAACCAGCGTTCCTCGGCATCCAGCGGAATGAGGAAAAGATTCGTATGTTTGAGGTCGCGGAGGATGCTGGCTGAGTGTCGCGTTTCGGTCATGTAATCGGCCAGTGGAGCCGAAAATCGATCAACGACAGACATATCGAGAATAAAGCTGCGAACCTCCTGAGTTTGTCGACTGAGCACTTCCTCGGTGAGGTAATCACCAATGAACCGATTGTTGCCGCTCATGTGATGTACAAATTCGCCAGGATCGGAGCGGCCAGTCAGGGAGAGTGCCGCCAAATACAAACCGGCGGGCCAACCCTCGGTACGGTCCCTGAGTTCGGACACCGCGGCGCTCGATAACTGCACGCCGTCGGATGCTAAAAGGGCAGACGCCTCCTCCAGCGTGAATGCAAGATCATCAGCGCGAATTTCTGCCAACTGGCCGGCGGCGCGCAACCGACCAAGCCGCAAAATCGGATCGGCGCGGGTGATCAGCACCAGGTGCGCATTCGCCGGAAGATGCTTGACGAAAAAGTCAAGCTGTTCATTGCATTCGGCAGAGCGCACGATATCAAAGTCATCGATGACAACTGTGATGTCCTCCGACAGTGCGGCAATTGCGTCAATAATTCTCGGCAGCACTGTCGTCAGCATTTCGTGACCGCCAGCGGCAACGAAGCCTCCGATGTCGCGGGCAATGACACCACCGGCGCGATCAAGAGCGGTCGCAATGTGCATCCAGAGTCTGGCCGGCTCGTTATCGGAGGCGTCCAGTGATATCCAGGCAAACGATTCGGGTCGAGAGGCCGAATCCAACCACTGCGCGACGGCGGTGCTTTTGCCGTACCCGGCCGGAGCAGCAATCAATGTTACTGCACGTTGGGTTGCGCGCTCGAGTTCTTCTACCAGCCGGCTTCGAGGCACCCACTCCAATCGAGCTGGTGGTGGCCGGAGCTTGGCTTCCAACATGGAGTCGACCGGCGGCACGCTAAGGCTGGCGTTAGCTGTAACGCTGGTCACGCCCGGAACTGTCCTTTGCTTGTACCAGCCGCGGAGTGCGCCGACACCTCATACCCCATGGGCGACCCTCCCCGGGTTAGAACAGGTGTGAGTATACGCCCGAACCTTTGGTTGGCTCCAGTGCGGATGATCTTCAAAGGCTCGCAGAGATTCCTTCGGGCGCCCTTTGCCACGGCCATCTTCCGCTGATTTCAAGTTCTAGAGAAAAACTGAGGAAGGTACGCACCAGCACGATAATTCCGAGAATGACGACATTTTCCAGCGTCGGTGTGACCGCAACAGTTCGGCATATGTCGCCGGCCACGAGTAATTCCAGCCCGATAAGGATGGATCGGCCTAGCTGCTCGCGGAAGCGGTCATATGTCGGCTGACGTCGGCTTAGATTGATAACTGCCAACACGGTTGCGACCAGCGCGCCGATGACGATAACTGCAACACCGGCGCCTTCCAGGCCGCGCGCCACGAACTCGACGGCTCCGACGAACGTCATTGGCACCCAACTTTTCTATGTAGCGATTTTTCGTGTTGAGATCGTGCAGCTCCGATGGAGCTCAAGGGCTCTTGCGGCACCATACGATGGACCATGAGTCCATCGCAGCCACCACGCGGTGCCGACGCGGCCACGTCGCAAGATGGTCGGACATTTTCTTTCACAATGTCGCCGGATCACCTCTTCCCAATCGGCTCCTTTGTCTCGCTCAGCGAGGTTGAAGGCGTTACCCGACTCGGTCTGGTGGAGGCCCATCACGTGTTGCCAGGCGGCGAGATGCAGGCGGCGGGGCGGGTACTCGGCGTAGTCGACGCAAAAGGTCTCGACAGTACCGCGACGTCGACGTTTGCAGTGGCGACCGTAGCCGAAGCTGACCCTGACATGGTGAGCAGCCTGAATGTCGGTGCTGCAGCGACTCTGGACATCGGTTCCATAGCGTCCGGATGGGATTTACCGGCCCGGCTGATACCGCGCCGATTGAATCGGCACACCTTCTGGTGCGGGCAGAGCGGATCCGGCAAGACGTACGCGCTTGGCGTCCTGCTTGAGGAGGTGCTACTGCACACTGAGCTACCCCTGATCATTTTCGATCCGAATGGTGACTTCGTGCGGTTGGCAGATATCCGCGATGACGCACCACCGGATCGTGCCGAGCAACTGCGGCAGCTCAAGCTTCGAGTGCTGCGACCGCGCAGCCAGCCTGGTGAGGATCTCCGGGTTCGCTTCACTGATCTTGAGTTGCCGGCTAAGGCTGCGCTGATGCGGCTGGATCCGCTGATCGATCGCGTCGAGTACAACACCACGCTTCACTTGGAGGAGCTTTTGAGCGAGCGAAGGATCGATCAGATTCTTCCCGCGCTACGAGAGTTGGATGATCCTGGAGCCACCTCTCTGGCGCTCCGGATCGAAAATCTCGGGTTGCTGAACTGGGAGATCTGGGCCCTGGGCGGGCTCCACGTAACCGAGATCATCGACACCAGGCCCGCGGCCACCGTTCTTGATCTTGGTGGATTTCGTTACAACGAGGAACCTTTGGTCGTCGCCCTTGCTGTGCTCGATGAGCTCTGGTCGCGACGCAACGAGCGTCGTCCCGTTCTCCTCGTGATCGACGAAGCGCATAATCTGTGCTCGCCGGACCTGACAAGTCCGCTGCAAACCGCGGTGCGGGATCGCATCATCCAAATCGCGGCAGAGGGCAGGAAGTACGGGCTGTGGCTCTTGCTCTCCACACAGCGTCCCTCAAAAATCCACTCCGGCATCATTTCCCAGTGTGACAACTTGGCCTTGATGAAGATGAGCTCCCAAAGCGATCTTGATGAGCTGACCAAGATCTTCGGTTTCGCACCGCCGTCGATGGTGTCACTGTCGCCGCAGTTCCGCCAGGGCGAAGCTCTATTTGCTGGAGGTTTCGCGCCTGTCGCCACAACCGTTCGCGTCCGCAAACGGCTGACTCACGAGGGGGGCCGCGATGTCGGCGTACCGCTGCGTTCCTGATCAGCCGATGGACATTCCCTCGGCTGTCGACGATGGCGTTACCTCGGGCAGCCGGCTCATCCGGAACGAGTTGAGGAGGCCGAGCAGGCCGGCGATCATCGGGATAAGCAGAGCCACTTGTAGCGCCAACGGCCGAGCTTCGTTATTGATACGCACAATCTCAGCCTGAACTTGAGGAGGTTCGCCGACGAGCAGTTCTGCGAGCTGGGTGTTGCTCATCAGCTCGGCATCCTCCTCAAGAGCCGCGGCCACTTGCTGCTTGTCATCCGGCGGTAGGACAGTGCTGTCTTGCGCCAGGCTGTTGAAGGCAAAGGCGAGCGTCGCGAGCATGATCGCGCCGGCGAACGCCAGCCCGAAAGACAAGCCGAACGATCCGGCGGCTGAGTTGACGCCGGCAGCCTCGCTGACCCGTTCCTCCGAAATCGGCGCGAGTGTGTAGTTGTTGAGCTGGGACACCAGCAGTCCTAGGCCCGAACCGGCGAACACCAGCGGAACCAGTAGATACCAGCCGGAGTCAGCCCGCGGCACAATCGGGATTAATACCCCCATCCCGATGACGAGCAGCAGAAAACCCACTCGAACGACGGTGCTCGCTCGGCGCTTGCCGGCCCGTCTGCCGGCGAGCATCGCGAGAGCGAACATGCTGAGCGAGAGTGGGGCGATCGACAGACCTGCCTGCAGGGCGTTGTACTCCAGCACCATCTGCAGATAGATCGGCAGGGCGATCATGAGGCCACCGAGAGCGATTTGCTGCAGCATCTGCTGGGAGACTCCCAGCCGGAAATGTTTAGACGTGAAGAGATCTGGATCGAGCAGCGTCGGTTTGGCTTGTTGCTTGCGACCAATTAGCCACCAAGCCAGGCCAGCAAGAGCTAGAGCGCCGGTAGCCAGGATCGCCAGCACATATTCTCCGCCCTCTTGCCAGACCAAGATGCCGAGCACGATGCCGCCCATGCCCACGATCGAGAGGACCGAGCCCACGACATCCACTGCACGGCTGCCTGTATAGGCCACGTCCTGCACCAGTTTGATCCCGGAGAGCACGACAGCGATGATCACGACCTCGAGCAAGAAGGCGATTCGCCAGGAGAGGAAAGTCGTAATGAACCCGCCCAGCAGGGGTCCCACGGCGGCGGCAATCGCAGCAGCGGCACCGACCAGCGCGTAGACCCGCTTCTGAGCCGCGCCCTCGAAATTGCCATGAATCAGGGATTGCATCGCAGGAAGCAACAGCGACGCACCGATGCCACCGATGATGGCCCAAAAGACGATGATCGCCGTCAAGTTCTGAGCGAGTGTCATGGCCCCCGCGCCGATCGCGTAGCCGAGTAGGCCGAGCACGTACGCGCGCTTTCGTCCAATCAGATCGCCAACCTTGCTGCCGATCAGGATGAACGCTGCCGACACAAGTGCCTCGAGTGCGATGGCTCCCTGTACGCCGCTGACCGTGGTGTCGAGATCCTGCACGACGGCTGAGATCGACACATTCATGATCGACGTGTCGACGACGAGCACGAACATCGCCATCGCCAGCAAGATGGCGAGCATTCGATTCATAGGCTGCGTTTCGATGCGGCCGATTCTCCAGGGCGGAGCACTGGATTCGATTCACCCGTGGCGGGTGATCAGCAAAAGCCGTGCCACGACCTACCGTCCATTACATACAGACCAAAGTGGTCAGAACTGGCGAATCGAGGCAGATCTCATGGCAAGCACCAAGACCGTCAACCCCTGGGCTCACGGCATCGTTGTTTTCACTGGCGTGATCATGATCGTTGGCGGCGCTTTTCAGGCCCTTGAGGGCCTTGCCGGCGTTGTGCATGACAAGTGGCTCGTCGCGGCGCCCGGCTCGATCTACGCCTTTGACCTCACCGTCTGGGGCGTGATTCACCTGCTGGTCGGCCTTGCCTTGGTTGTCATCGGTGTCTTCCTGTTGAGGGGCCAGACCTGGGCTCGCGTCGCGGGTCTGGTGGTCGCGGTGGTTTCGGCGATCATGAACTTCGCCTGGCTGCCGCACTCACCCTGGTGGGCGATCATGATTATCGTTGTTGACTTCCTCATCATCTGGGCGCTGGCGGCATATCTTCGCCAGCCGGTAGGGACGCCGCCGCAGGGTGCACGAGCCGCCGCGGTGGATGGGCAAACGACGCCCCCGGATCGGCGGGCAGCGGTTTCTTAGCTCGGGGCGGGGTGGCACGTACGGGCGCGCGTACTCCTGACCTGAAAGGAGAGGGCCGGTTTACGAGATCATCGTTCGGGGTGCACCGCCCCTCGGCCTGACCGCCGGCTATCCGGCGATCACATTGGACTCGGTGCCAGGAGCCACCGTCTTGTCCAAGAAGATCTCCGATCCCGCGGAGGTGGATGAACTCAGCGAGCGGTTGCGCTCACTCGGAATTACGCCGCTAGAGGTCAGGGCATCGTCGCGACACTATGAGTTTTGGATCGAGGGAAGGCTGGGCCGCTCGATCCTGGGCTACCTGGAGTGGACCTCTCGGTTTGAGCCGGAGCGAACGGTGTTGCGTGTGAGAGGCAGCGAGCGGGAGCTGCGGATGATCTTGGAACAACTGGCACAGAGCGGCATTCAGGTCGATAGCTGCATACGCGGTTCCGCCGCTTGAAGTCACAGCCCAGTGGGCTGTTTCAGGGACCGCAGTCTTCGCTCTGTGCCTCGGAAATGCGGTGGAGTCGTATGACTTCGCACTCTACGGGGCGTTCGCGACCTGGATTGGACCATTGTTCTTTCCCGCCGAAGATTGGACATTGCGTCCACCCTGTCGATATCCGCGCTTACCTTGCTCATCGCGGCAGCCGCTGCGGTGACACTTGGCCGGCTATCGGATTCGGTCGGGCGACGGCCGGTGGCCCTCTGGTCGACTGTTGCACTGATTGGCGGCACCGCGCCAGTTGTTGATCAACTACTTGTCACTGCGGTGGGGCTCGATATAGCGCCAGGCTTGTACGTCGGTCTGGTTGCCTGTTTGGCACTAGCGGCTCTTTGGCGCTGGCCGGAGACCGGCTTCAAAGCCACGATCTAGTAGTCGGCCGGAGCGACAGCACGCCGTATTTCTATGAGATCGATGCCGGCGTCTCGCAATGCATCAATGAGTCCCCAGAGCGCCGAATCGTCCAGTTGTACCGCATGCAAGATCGTGCCAGCCGGCTCTACGGTCTCTATCTGGCGGAAGTTCTCCAGCAGCTCCATGGGGACCGTGCCTGCGACGCGGATCTCGTACGTCGACTTTGCCATCTGCGCCTCGGTCCATGCATCGCGTGAATGCAGCAACAATGCCGGGGAGTCGCGGACAAGCACTTCACCCGTTCCGGGTGAGGAAGCCTCACGATTCCGGCTGTTGCACCTCTTGGGTCGCCACGGTGGGAATGTTGGCCGGCAGCATGACCGCCGCAACTAGCCCTATCAGACCAACCACCGCGAGAGCGATCATTGCAAGCCCATAAGCGCGCTCCGGTGTGGCGGTGATGCCAGCGACAAGGATGGTGCCAGCGATAGCGGTTCCCAGGCTGGAGCCAAGATTGGACACGCTGCGGGACAGGCCTGAGATTTCACCCTGCTGACTCTCGGAAAAGCTCGACTGCACCACATTGACCGACGGCGTCAGCATGACACCGAGACCGAGTCCAATCAGGAGCAGACCTGGCGCGAACGACCAGGCTGTCTGAGAACCTGTCACCATCAAGAGCAGGACGGCAACTCCGGCGATGGTGACAACGAATCCAGCAAGTATCAATGTCCGCTGTGGATAGCGCATAGCGAGGCGCTCGGCGGCGAGCGAGGAGATCAGTATCCCGGCCGTTGCCGCGGTGAAGATGATGCCAGTCTGGATCGCGTCATAGCCACGAACCACCTGCAAGAAGGCGGAAACCACAAACGATGTGCCCAGGAGCAGCACCCATTGGGTGTTCTGGGTTACGAGTCCGAGGTTGGACGTGCGGTTGCGGAAGAGACTCGTCGAGAGCAGCGGTTCTCGGCCTGCCTTCTCCTTCGCGCGCACTGATATGAAGAACAGAGCAAGGACAACGACACCGGTGAGGATCAAGATCACCATGAGCAAGAGGTTGTTATCTGCGGCCAGGATGCCTGCCACGACGAGCACCAGGCCGAGGGCCGAGAGGATCGCACCGAGAGTATCGAACTGCCGCGCCGGGTCGGGCGGCAGCGGGTCGATGATCTTCCGACTCAACAAAACGATCACAGCAATGACCAGTGCTTGAAAGATGAAAGCTGCCCGCCAGCTGATGGCTGACGTGATCAAGCCACCAATCAGCGGGCCTGCCGCGGCGCCGACCCCTCCCATTGCACTGATCACGCCAAACGCACGCGCCCGGGAGGTCAAATCAGTGAACAAGAGCGTCGTGAGGATATAGACGGGCGGGATCAGCATTGCTGTGCCAATTCCCTCCAGGATGGAGTTCCCCAGGATCAGCAGCCACAAACCGGGCGACAGCGCGCTCAGCACGGCGCCGACGGCGTACACGATGAGACCCAGCATGAAGAACCGCTTGCGACCGTACTTGTCGGTCAACTTGCCACCAGGGATCATCAGCGCCGCCATCACCAGCAGGAAGAGCGTGATCGCGATCTGAATGCCTTGGACGGTGGTATCCAGATCCTCGCTCATATCTGAGATCATCACGTTCATATTGGAGCCGGCGAAGCTGCAGATGAACTGGGCAAGGGCTAGTGGAGCGAGTACGCGTCGCAGGTTGCGCGAGCCCGGCTTGGCCGGAGCGTTTTGAGCCATCCCAGCAGCGTGCCACCGCCGGCGTCGGGCCTAATCACCCCTAACGGGTGAGGTTTCGGCCGGCGTACCGGCCCAGCATGGTCGTATATGATCTTGAGAATCGAGGACCGATGTCGAACTACCCACTGATCGCTGATCACGGCCTCATTGGAAACCTGCAGACGGCGGCACTTGTCAGCACCGACGGCACCATCGACTGGTTCTGCGCGCCGCGTTTTGACTCGCCGAGCATTTTCGGTTGCCTGCTGGACCATGATCAAGGTGGGCATCTGCGTACTCGCCCGACGGCAGACACGTTCAGGCAGCAGCAGCTCTATTATCCCGACACCGCGATCCTGGTCACCCGATTCCTGACCGAGGCTGGTGTTGGGGAAGTCATCGACTTCATGCCAATAGCTAGCACGCAGGTCGCCTCGAGTCGCCATCAACTAGTACGGATGGTCCGCTGTGTCCGCGGTGAGATGACATTTGCATTGCAGATCGCGCCGAGGTTCGACTACGGCCGGGAACCACATGAGACCAACGTCAGCCCGGAAGGCGTCGTGTTCAAAGGCGCCCAGAATGCGATGTCGCTCAGCATTGTCCGTGAGCCCGACGATGCTCGCCTGGCGCGCGTGGAACAGGCGTCCGGACAAGACCTGAATGTGGAGCTCACTTTGACGGCCGGTCAGATGCGCGGGCTGGTGCTGGAGACGGGTGACCCTCGGCCGCCGCGGCAGTACCGAGTGGCCGAGATCTGGGAACTGTTCAATGAGACGGTTCGCTTCTGGAGATCCTGGCTCGCGCAGTCGACCTATACCGGCCGGTGGCGGGAGACACTGCAACGCTCCGCGATCACGCTCAAGCTCATGACGTACGCGCCAAGCGGCGGCATCGTCGCAGCACCAACGGCGGCGCTGCCCGAGCAGATCGGCGGCGAACGTAACTGGGACTACCGCTACACCTGGATCCGGGATGCCTCCTTCTCGGTGTATGCATTGCTCGGTCTCGGGTTCACCGAGGAGGCGGCCGCGCTCGGACGCTGGATGCGCGACCGGATTCATGATCAGGTCGGGGGCGAAGGCGGCCCGCTGAACATCATGTATCGGATTGACGGTTCCAGCGATTTGATCGAAGAGGACTTGCCGCATTGGGAGGGCTATCGCGGATCGAGCCCGGTGCGGATCGGAAATGGTGCCGCTGATCAGTTGCAACTCGACATCTACGGCGAGGCGATCGACAGCCTCTACTTCGCTGATGAGCATGGACTGGAAGTGGGCTATCGAGGGTGGCGGCGTATCGGCGACATCGTGGATTGGCTCGCCGACAACTGGAACCGGCCCGAGGAGGGCATCTGGGAGACCAGGGGAGGGCGGCAGGACTTCACCTACGGCAGGCTGATGAGCTGGGTGGCCTTCGATCGGGCGATCCGTCTGGCGGATCGTCATGGGCGTCCGGCTCCGCTGGATCGCTGGCGTACGGAACGCGACGCGGTCTATGACCAAATCATGGCAGCCGGATGGAACGAGGACCGTCAGGCGTTCGTCCAGCACCCCAAGACAACGGTGCTCGATTCGTCACTGCTGCGGATGACATCGGTCGGCTTCATCTCGCCTAAAGATCCGATGTGGACCTCCACCTTGGATGCGATGGAGAAGGAGCTTGTCACCGACAGTCTGGTGTACCGCTACGATCCCGGCGCCTCCCCCGATGGGTTGCGTGGGTCCGAGGGGACATTTTCCCTCTGCACATTCACCTACGTGGATTCGCTTGCCAGGGCCGGGCAGCTCGAAAAGGCGCGTAACACCTTCGAAAAGATGCTGACCTACGCCAATCATCTCGGGCTTTACTCCGAGGAAATCGCGCTTACTGGCGAGCAGATCGGCAATTTCCCGCAAGCCTTCACCCACCTGGCGCTGATCGATGCCGCTCTGGTGCTCAACCGGCAACTGGATCGCCGGGCGAATGGGGCAGTCGCCAGTTGAACGTCACGTGTCCAGAAAGGATGCGGCCCGGACCGCGTCGACATCGGTAAGCAGCGCCCGGCGTAGGGCAGCGCTGGCAGAGCTCAGGCGCCCGGCTCTTGTCACCACGGCGTCGCGAACTCTGATCGCGGGTCGGTTGTCCATCCGGCAGAGGCGCTGCAGCAGCCCGGCCACATTTTGGATGCGCCGAACGGTCCGCCGTCGCCGTTCGTCATACACGCGTACGGCCTCCTCGACCGATGGCGCTTGGGCCATTGCATCGGCAAGGACGACCGCGTCGACCAGCGCGCTGTTGGCACCCTGACCGAGGTTCGGGGCCATCGCGTGCGCCGCATCACCGAGCAGGGCCAGCCGCCCTGAGAACCATCGGCGACAGTCGACTCGGCGGACTGTATTGAGCAACAGGTCGTCGAAGGACAAAGCTCTGGCCAGCTGCTCCCCGGCAACAGGAAGGACCGTTGCCCACTCGCGAGCGAAGGCGGTCAGATCCCGACGGGCTACGGCATCTCGTACCGACGTCGCGTCCGCGGCGGCCCACACATAGCTCGCGTCGCCGTCCAATTGGGTATGACCGAAGGAGCCCAACGGCGTCCAGTACTCCACGAACGGACCCTGCAACGGGACGGGAACGATCGTGCGGACGTACGTGCTGCCGCGGGAAACCCTACTGATGAAACCGCCCGTGCCGCGTACCGCCGATCCTGTGCCATCGGCGCCGACTACCAGGTCGGCGCCCAGGATAGTCGGCGAGGCACCACCCGAGCTGGCACAGTTCAGCGTCACCGACCCGTTTGCCTCGGCGTTGATCACCGTGCACCCGAAGCACGTCTCGACGCCATCAGAACTCCTCGCCGCGTCGAGGAGCAGCCGGTGCAGCACCGTACGCCGGACGAAAAGGGCATGATCCAGCCCGCCGCCGAGGTCAGGCATCTCCGACGTGAGGAGCAACCGGCCGGTGCTGCTGCGGATCTCTCCCCAGTCGACCCGGGCGCTTGAGGCGGCGACTCGGTCGAAGAGACCCAGCCGGTCCAGCACCGCCATGCCGTTGGCTTGCAGGCCGAGCGCGGCACCGACTTCTGATGGTTCCTCCGACCTCTCCACGAGGGTCACGCGGAGTCCCACCCGAATCAGGGCGAGAGTGGCAGCAAGCCCACCAATCCCCGCCCCGACGACGACGGCACGATTCACGGTTGCCGTGGCTATTTCACCCGCTCGCCGTGCAGCACAACCGCCTGGACCTCCGCCAGCCGCGTGATGTCGGATTGCAGATCGCCGCCCACGACCACGATGTCGGCGTCATACCCGGGCCGCAGCCGCCCACAGTGATCTCCAATGCCACATGCATCGGCTGACCATGAGGTCGCAGCCGCGACGGCCTCCGCAGTGGTGGCGCCGGCATCCACCTAGAACGCCGCGGCCTTCCACACTGAGCCGTGGGCAAGCCAGGAGCCGATCCCGGAGTCGATCCCTGCGACGAATCGCACACCGGCCCGGTGCATCTGCCTGGCCGCCTGCAGCCGCATGGCCCGAAACATTTCGGGCGAGACTCCAGCACGTTGCATCATTTCCTTAACAGCCGGCGGGGCAAGGTTGAACGCTTCCGGCGGCGGAGCACCCAGGGCCCCGCCAACCGGAATCTGCCGCTTGACAAGGGCTTCAAGCACCTCATCGGTGATCCGCACCCCATCCGGGGTCACGCAGCTGCAATTGTTCCATCGCATCCACACCGGCGGCCAGGGCCTGTTCGACGGCCGGTAGCCCATGGGCGTGGGCGGTGACAGGCAACCCAGCGGCGTGCGCCTCCTCGACCATGAATGTCACGTCGTCGTCGGTGAACTGGGTACGCGTCATGTCGGTGCCCGGCGTGTTCGCACCGCCGCTGGTCATGATCTTGACAATGTCGACGTGGTGCTCAGCACGCTCGGCGATAGCGGCCGCCATGGCGGCTCGGTCAGCCACCTCGCCACCGAGAAAGAAGCAGTGACCACCGGGGGTGGTCAACGGCGGACCGGACGCCAGTATGGTCGGCTCCATCGGGGTTGGAAGCGAGCCGGCGGTACGTGGTCGCCGGCGGTTTGCAACGTTGAACCGTCGATCACCAAGATCGCGGACTGTGGTGACGCCGGCGGCGAGCTGGCGCTGCAGGCCGTCGGAGGTGACCTCGTCGAGCTCCTGATCGGAGTATCCGGGTACGCCAGCCAGCGCCCCGACGCCACTGTCGGCGACGAGATGCGAAAGGGTGTCGATCAGTCCCGGCAGCACAGTCGCGTTGTCGAAGCGGGCTTCAGTCCAACCGTCGCCAAGCTCAGGAAAGCCCGCCTCGATCCCGCTGATACGGCTGGCGTCTACCAACACGGTTACGGGGCCAGCGCTGAAGGTCTCGCCGTCGAACATCCGCGGCACGCGTATCGCCAACATCTGTTAGCCATACCGCCTGTCGGTGCCTGCGGTCAATCGATCATCGCAGCTGCTGGCCCATCCGTGTTGTGCTAGCGGACCTTGTGGTGGCCCTTGAACTCCTTCGCCTTCTTTGAGCCTCCGCCACGGCCGGTGCCGCTTACAGCTGAGTCGGTCTGAGCGAAGGTCAAGATCGCGTGAACGGCGGCGTCTGAGTGCTCAGACAAACCCTTCTCGTTGATGTTGGTCAAGTCGTCGCAGAGCTGGTGATATCACTTGTCGAACGGCACCCCGGCGGTGCCGCCGTAAAGCTCGACCTGTTCGGGCGTCTTCTTGACCTCTGCACCGGGGAAGATACGAGCGGTGTACCAGACGCCCGTCTGACCGTCGTAGCGCGGATACACGGTTGGGTCTGGTGCAGCCTGCTCAAAAAACAGCCGGCGATTGCTCGAAGAAGATATCGGCCTCGAACGGCTGCAGCGAGACGTTAAAGCCGGCCGAACGACGGGCGTGTCGCGCCGACCTTCACACATCCTCAGGACCTTCGACCCTGCGGGCTCCGCATCAAGGACGGCAGATTGGATATTGACGAGGTATGGAAGGCGGAGCGATATGACCAAGATCTTGATTGGGTACGGGACAACCGAGGGGCAGACCGCCCGGATTGCCGATCATCTTGCCGAGGCGATTCGCGGTCGCGGCATCGAGGCAGAATCGCTGGATCTCAAACGGTCGCAGGACATCTCGCTCGATGATTACGACGGAGTGATCATCGGCGGATCGATTCACATGGGCAAGCATCAGCAGGACATTGTCAACTTCGTCCGCAAGAACCGGGCAGCGCTGGAGCGTCTCCCATCAGCCTTCTTCTCGGTCAGTCTGGCGGCGAGTGGCGACCTGGCCAACGCCGAGGCGTACGTGGAGAACTTCGCGCAAGAAACCGGTTGGCGGCCCGCAAAGGTGGGACTCTTCAGGGGAGCATTGCTCTATCGCCAGTACGGATTCCTCAAGCGCTTCATGATGAAGCGAATCGTCCGCGGCAAGCCGGGCATGAGCATGGACACCTCGCGCGACCACGTCTACACCGATTGGGACCAGGTCAAGAAATTCGCCGAGGACTTCGTGTCGCGACTCGTCCCCGAAGACACGACGCGACAGACCAGCTAGGACGATCGCCTGCTACTCGTGGAGTCATTTTGACGGCTGTGGTTCAAGACGTACCCTTCAGCGGCTCTCGAAGGGGTCGTTTCGACGGCGGTGCGGGAAGACGTACCCAGCAATCCACGTCGGGCCATGAACAACAGCCCGATGTAGGCAAGATCAAAAAGGCTGCACAGCACACCTAGCCCGAAAATGAACGCCGAACCGGCAAGAGCGCCGAACAGGATGGTCGGAGCCAGCGTGCCGATCCACTTAGCAACAGCGATCACTAGGCTTTGACCGCGCGGCCCCTGACGGGCCACGAACATCGCGATGAAAAGCACCGACATCAGGAGGTTCTGCAAGAACGCGGAGTACTTAGGCGCATCATCCCAGCCGAACTCCACGATGAAGAGCCATTGCACGACGTACGCCGTGCCGAAGATCATGACGGCCCAGGCGACGAAGATCGGCCGACTGACAAAGTCCGGCAGTTCACGGCGGCCGTAACGCAAGAACGTATAGACGATCGCGAGGTCAGCCAGAGCCCAGGCGAGATTGACAAACGTCTGTAGGGACAGGTCGCCAGTGCTGAAGCCCCGGGTCGCATAGATGGACTCCCACGCAATGTTCATTGCGAGCGCGGCTGCGGGTATCGCGTACGTCCGCTGCTGGAAGCCAATGCGAATCGCAACGACGTAGACGACGGTCCACGCCACACCACTTACCAGAGTCAAAACAAGGCCCATGCCCAAACGACTCCCTCACACTGCTACTCTCACGCCCAATCTGAACATGATCCCAGACGGCCATGGTCAGGAAGTCTTGCGGCGGAGTGAAGTGTGCAGGGCTGGGTATAAAGTGCCTGCCCCTTACGTCAGGAGTTTCTCATGCGCATTGGTTTGATAGCGCCTCCCTGGGTGCCCGTCCCACCGACAGGTTACGGAGGAATTGAAGCGGTCATTGACCGGCTGGCACGAGGCCTGGCCCGTGCCGGTCACGACGTCCTGCTGGCGGCCGCCGGCAACAGCACCTGCCCGGTGGCGCGTGTACCTGGTGCTGAAGATGCCCTCGAAGGTGCACCGGTGTGCTCGGATGTCAACGCTGAGCTGCGCCACGTCCTGAGGAGCTATGCAGCCATGACCAATGTTGATGTGATTCACGATCACACAACGGCTGGACCGTTGCTGCACCGCTGGGATGGATCAGCACCGGTAGTGACCACTTTCCACGGCCCGTTCAATGCCGACATGGCGCCCATTTACCGGGCCTATCGAGGCATCGCCACAATCGCTATCTCGCATCATCAAGCCTCAACAGCTCTCGGGGCGTCCGTTACGCAAGTCATTCATCACGGCATCGACGTTGCCGACGTACCGGTGGGCAAAGGTGACGGTCAGTACGCCCTCTTCCTGGGACGGATGTCGCCGGAAAAGGGTCCCCGAGAGGCCGTTCTGGTTGCCCGGGCGGCCGGTGTGCCGCTTCGGATGGCCGCCAAGGTCCGCGAGCCTGCCGAACGGCAATACTTCGAGACGGCCGTTAAGCCGCTGCTGTGCTCCGATATCGAATATCTCGGCGAGCCTGGCGTAGACGACAAGATGGCTCTGCTTGGCGGGGCTTTTGCACTGCTCAATCCCATCCAGTGGTCAGAGCCATTCGGCTTGGTGATGATCGAAGCGTTGGCGACCGGTACGCCGGTAGTCGCCACACCGCGGGGATCGGCGCCAGAGATAATCGACGACGGCGTTACCGGCTACCTACGCAAGGACCAGCAGGGTCTAGCCAAGGCATTGCTGGCTGCGGCTGAACTCGACCGGGCCGCGTGCCGAGCGGTCGCATGCGAGCGGTTCGACAGCGATGCCATGGTCGGCAAGCATGTGCAGCTGTATACCGACCTGCTCTGCAGCGAGACGCCTTCGGTCGAAGAGGTCACCACAGAGGCACCTGCGCCGAAGGTGGCCATCAGCCGTAGCCGAACCCTCAGACGTATGCGAGCGCTCAGTTAGCGCCCGTACGCCATCGGGTGTCGACGCGGCCGCGTCCGAACGCGTCGACCTTTCCCCAACGGCCCGGGATGTCGAGTAGCTCCAGGCGGCCGATGCTCGACGGCAGCGCGGCGTCGACGACGAGGTTGTCGCTGACCGGGTGTAGGCCGAGCATGGTCCGGAGCAGCAGCAACGGCGTTCCGGTCGACCATGCCTGCGGGCTGCAGGCGGTGGGATATTGCACCGGATACTTCGTCATGGCCCGTGGATAGCCGCCGAATGCTTCCGGCAGCCTTCCGTCGAAGAACTCGGCGGCCTCCAAGATCCCGGCCGCGACGACCGCTGCTTCATCCTTGAATCCGTAGCGGCGCAGTCCCCAGGCGATGAAGGAGTTGTCGAAGGGCCAGACGGTTCCCACGTGATATCCGATGGGGTTGTAGCGGCCCTCGCCCTCCGCCATGGTGCGAACCCCCCACCCGGAGAACAGGCGCTCGCCGAGGAGGTGGCGTACGACCAGTTCTGCCTTATCGTCGTCGACGATGCCGCTCCACAGCAGGTGTCCGTTGTTCGACGTAAGCGAGTCGACTTGGCGGCCGTCCGCGTCGAGCGCAATCGCAAAGAACTCCCGATCTTCCACCCAGAAGTCCTCGTTGAATCGACGCTTCAGGTCAGCCGCCTGCTGCTCCAGCTTGTCGGCATACGCCGGATCGCCCCAGGCCAGACGCGCCAGCCGGGCGCCCCGCATCTTGGCGTCGTACGCGTACCCCTGCAACTCGCAGGTCGCGCGCGGGAAGCCGGGGAGTCGACCGTCGTGATAAGAGATGGAGTCCCAGGAATCCTTCCAGCATTGGTTTTCCAGCCCGGTTTGCTCGTTACGGCGCTGATAGGCGATATAGCCATTGCCTTGGAGGTTGGCATACTCGTCGATCCAGTTCAGTGCGGCTCGAGCCTCGAATTCCAACTCGCGGACCAAGTCAAGATCGCCGGTCCATCGCTCGTACTCATCAAGCAACACGACATAGAGCGGAGTCGCATCAGCCGAGCCGAAGTAGGGGGAATGCGGCCGCTCCTCGAAGGCGGTCATTTCGCCATAGCGCATCTCGTGGAGGATCCGGCCTGGGTCCTCGTCACGGAAGTCGTCAATGCGGGTGCCCTGCCGGAGCGCGAGTTCGCGAAGCGTCGTGGCGGCAAGTTCTTGGGTGAAGGGCAGCACCTGGAGGCTGGTGAAGATGCTGTCTCTGCCGAACATCGTCATGAACCAGGGCAGGCCGGCGGCGGGCAGGCTGTGGCCGCCGGCGCTGATGGGGGAGAAGCGCAGTGCGGCGAGGTCGATCAGGCTGCGTCGGTAGGCCGTTTTGAGCGCGTCCCAATCGCATTCCAGGCGTGGTGCGTCGTCGAGCCAGCGCTGTAGATTTGTCGCCATGTCGCTGAGTGGGCGCAGCGCCTTCCAGGAGAGTATGGAAGGTCCGGTTTCGCGATCTACTGCGCCGGGAACCGATAGCGCCACCTCGAGGCTGGTCTGCCAGCTGCCGTGCGGTGGCACGTGAATGTGGAAACTGAAGCCGCTTTGATCGACTTCGCAGTCTTCCGAGGTCGAGATGATGGTCGCTCTTGCAAAGGTCTCTCGCTGGTAGCTCAAGATGAGCTTCTTGTCTTCGACTTGGGTCGAGTAGGCGCCCTTTTTCTTGAGTGCATCCTTCACTTCGAAGAGATCGGCGAAGTCTGAGTCAGCCTCGATACGGACCGCAAGATCAATCGGCTCGTCGGCGTGGTTGAGGATGGTCAGCTCTTCGGAGAAGCCGGTGCCAACCGAGCGTCGGCGAATGACCGATTGTTTGGAGTCGATGTAGACCGTTCCGGTGCCCGGCACCAGGAAGAAACGGGCCTCGAAGTACTGAAGATCATCAGTGGATAGCGCGGTCAGACGTTGATCATTGACGGTGAGCACCCATCGGGACAAGAAACGAGTGTCGAATGAGAACAGGCCGGTGGGATCTGTCAGCGATGCCTCGATGTCGCCGCGGTGATCGGAGACGACGAAGGTGTTTCCATGCAGGATCCGCACTTGATCAGTAGTGGTCATGTCGACTCCATCGCTTCCCCAACTAGCTGCCGTTTTCTCGGTGGGCCCGGAAAGATCCGCTGGATGGCGAAGAGCAGCTCGACGTTGCCTACGCATTCGACGGCGCCCCGCAGTATCGCAGCGATGGCGTTCTCCTCGCCAGTGATCAACCGCTCAAACATCGCTCGGTTGGTGAGCAGGGTGCAATCTGCATCGCCTTCGTCGTTGGTGATCATGATGTCCCCGCGGTCGATGGCTATGCGCCAGTGGTCGACCCCACCGTCGCCCCCTATGTCGCCATTGGCAAGATCAAACCGAACCGTGCCGCGTACCTTGCCCAAGAGTGGCTGATGGCCCTTGTCTTCCAACTCCTGAAAGAACTTCTCGATCGTGTCCGCCATGATCAATTCCTATCAGTTGTGGACTACTCAACCGTCTAGCCACCGGTGTGTCGATGACATCACCCGATCGGGGTGAGAAACCCGCGGCGGCGACGTCGTCGTGCCACCGCCGCGGTCGCCCGGCCGAGCACGGCGCCGACGGTCGCGCCCACGACGACGTCGCCGGGGTAGTGAACGCCGGTGTACACACGCGAGAACGCCACGATGATGGCGGCCGCGCTCAGCGGCACTCTGAGTCCAGGCAACACGCGTCCGACCGAGACCGCAAATGCCGCCGCTGACGCGGCGTGGCCGGAAGGGAACGAGGTGGACGACGGCATCCGGACCCATCGGCTCTCAGGGACACCCAGCCGGGTACGCCCCGGGCGGCGGCGATTACCAGCCAGCTTTATTGGTTGGTTGATTACTAACGAGGTGAGCCCGATCGCGGCCATCCCGGTGAATGCGGCGCGGCGTCCGCGGGCTCCCCCGAACAGAGCGAGCGCGCCCGCGACCAGCAGCCACGGCTTGGAGAAGTTCGCGAAATCGGCGATCCGGCGCAGCGGGCTGTCCAGCAGCGGTGTCGGCATCTCCGCCACGGCTTGATACGCGGCGCGGTCAAGGCGGCCGATCCGGCGCAGCACCCTAACGGCCAGTGACGGCCCGCCGCCCCGGCGCTCGATGCTGAGCCGGTCGGCGAGCCATTCCTCGAGAGGGTCGGAAGGGATTGGTATGTTCATCGGCTCTCCGTCGGCCGGCCGAGGACCGTCTGCCACAGCGCGATCAAAGTCGGCTTGGCAATGACTTTTACGGCCCGCGCGGCGGGGGACCGTCTCGGCGCAGTACGCGGCAGCCGAACCGTCAGCGCGCTCGGCCGGCTGACGAAGCGAAGGGGTGGTTGTAGCGTCAGCGCTTCTCCATCGACGCCGACCTCCACCGGTCGCGACGAGCGCACCTCGAACTCAGCTGCCGTCCAATCGTTCCACCTCGCGAAGTGCCGTGCCCGGCCCGCGACCTCCAGTGCGGCGAGTGTTTCGGCCTCAGCAGCCGTGTCAACCCGTACGAAGGCGATCCCGAGTACGCCGTTATCGAGGCGCTCACGGGTGCCTCCGCCGCGCAGCCGCGCCACCGCGTACGGGTTGTTGGACACGAGCAGCAGCTGGGCGCTGACCGTTTCTTCGCCGGACGGCACGGTGAAGCGCAAGTCGAGTGGGGTCGCCCGTGGCCCTAGGAGGTCGGGCAGCATGGCAGCCGCCGTCTGGAGCTTCGCATCCCGGTAGTCCGCCGACTGGACGATCTTCGCGTACACGCCCATCGACGCATTGTTGACGAAGACGCGTCCATTGACCTCGGCAAGGTCGACGACGGTGTCGACACCGTCCTCGTACGCATCCAGTGAGCCGGTTACATCGGCGCGATCGAGACCGAGATCGAGCGCGAAGTGGTTACGCGTACCCGCCGGGACAACGACGAAGGGAATGCGGTGCCGGCTCGCGACCGATGCCACAACTGCCTGGGAGCCGTCGCCACCCGCCATACCCAGCAGATCAGCACCTCGGGCAACTGCATCTTCGGCCAACTGGCGCAGGTCATCGCCCGGATGTAGCACGACCGGCTCAATACCGCGCTTCCGACACAGCTCGACAAGCTTGAACCGCTCAGCCTTGCCTCCACCGGACCGGAGGTTCATCAGCAGGACTGGGTGATGCGCGCGTGGAGCCGGCGTGTTCTCGCTGGCTGTCGGGACTGGGTCTAGGGCATGACTTGCGGCGGAGATCGATACACCGGCGAGCCCAAGCGCGACCGCCAGCACGATGAGACTTTGGGTAGCGATCATCACTACGACAAATATGACCAGTGCGAGCGTCGCGACAAAGCCAGCAATGACACGTGCCGCGCCGCGCCGGGACAGGATGTACCAGGCGGCGACGACTGCGACCCCAAGAGTGATCACTGTGCTGAGTACGACGTACCAGCTGAAGATCGCCGAGATCGCCGGATAGAGCAGGGCCCCGGCCGCAGCCCCCAGCGCAACCGCTGCTGCAACTCGGCGCAATCGGCTGGGCTTGCCGGTCTCGATCTTGTTGCGTACCGGGTCCTTCATCCCTGTGAAGACTAGCGAGAAAGGTGGCGGACTCCCGAGCGAGAACGACCTGCGCGCCAGCCTGCCTCACGCCTCTGGGGATGGTTTGCGCGGGCTTTCTAGTTGCCAGCCCACGGGTGGGCCGGCATCTCAGCCAGCTTGCTCATCATTTCGCTTCGATGACGACGAAGCTCCTTCATCCGGAGTCCCCGGCTGACAAGCGGCTCGAGCCGGATCGGCTCGGCACCGGGAATACCCGTCTCAATGTTTGCAGGTTGGTCAGAAGTCAGATCTTGCTCAGGTCGTCGCGGCGGGGCGGTCGGAAGGCCCCCAATCTGCACTCGCAGCCATACGTAAGCTCGCCATGCTTCATTGGCGATGTCGAACGCCGTTCGCAGTATCGCCGGAGCCAGCTCAGTATTTATGTGGGTTTCCTCCTGATGGCACGTGTCGGCAAGGGATCGTGCTTTGCTGCGGAGGTCCTGGTCCTCGGCCCGGCCGGCGTCAAGCTGGTCGATCAGATCGTCGTTTTCGCGGGAGCATGAGCTGCCGTCCCAGGCGATTGCGATGAAGGACACGGCCGGCATGGCCAAACCGGCAATGATGCACAAGGCCATGATCAACACCAGCATCGACTGAGGAATGGTGCTATCGATGACGGCCAAAGCCCGCTCGATCAAGCCCGTCACAATCGCCAGCGAAACCACCAGGGCGATCACCCCATTGCTGAAGAGTCTGCGTATTGCCGCCTGCTTGGCCTCGGCCTGGTTTTCGGCGATCGCCTCACGACGCTTGTTCCAACCCTCTGCGGCCCGCTCGACAACCCGAGGGATAAACAACAGCGTGGCTAGCACCACCACGAGCGCCAACGTCCAAGTCAGCGGGTCGACCAGGGGCCGTGTCCACTCGACATTGAGCCAGAATGTCAACAAGACGACGAGCCCTAGGCCTTCGCCATACGGCATGATCTTGCCGAGGACACGTACCCAGGCTGGCACTCGCTTGTGGTGCGACCGGCCCCGCCTGATATCAGAGTTGATCTTGGCCTGGCTGCGCTCGACCTGCGTGACCGCCCCGCTCTCGGTGTATACGCTTCCCGTCTCGGAGCTGGTCAGTCTGGGATCCCGGTCAGTCAATTCTCGGAATAGCGTCTCGATCTCGGTTCCTATGTCTTCAATGTCTTGAATCGCCGGATCAAGATCATCGCCGCATACCGGCTCGAGCCGCTCGGCGACTTCTTGCTCGTAGTGAGCGCAAAGCAAGTGGCAGGCGGCGTCGGTTGGCTCCCATTGGTGACGAGGGGTGCCAACCCGGAGGTGATAGTCAACGACCATGATCCAGATTTGGTTGATCAGCATGAAGATCTTGTGTGTGGTCAGTCCACCCTGTTGAGCTTGCGACCAGGTGTAGGTCGGCTGCGGCCGCTCGTCGCGCGAATCGTCGTCGATGGCAAGTTCAATGTCGCTGGTGGTAGTCATCTTGGCTCCTTCTCAAGGGGTGGTGATAGTCACGACGCTCGCCCGGTTGGCCGGATCGGTGCATGGCTTCTTGATCGGCTTCCTGTCGCCCCAGCCGTACGTGGCCGTGTGGCTCCGGCGAATACCTAGCTGCACGGCGATGCCGACTATCCGGCTAGCTCGGGCCAGCGACAGCTTCTTCGCAAACTCGGGGTCGCTATCCGGGGCATTCCGGCAAGCCGTATGGCCGTCAACGCGGATCAGGGTCGACGTTTTGGCGTACCCGATGCAGTTCGCCAAGGCTGTTCTAGCTGCCTTCGCGTCCAGAAGCACGCTGCTGTCTGGATGAAACAGCATCGGAGATGGGATCACGCACCTCGTCGCGACCTTGGTATTGCCGTGCCGGTCCGTGACGGCAGTCTTCGCGCCCTTTATCGTGCTGGGCGGTCGTGGGACAGGAACCACACGGGCTTGGCCACCCTCACCAGCCGGCAGTCCACCCTGACCACCGACGAAGGCGACGTTGCTCGCGCCGGCTCCCTTGGTGATGGCAGTCAGCAGCTGTTGACGGTAGATGGCCTGCGGCTGGCGGAGCGGCTGTTGCCTGCCGGCTGTGGGGGTAAGGATGAATGTCACCTCGCGGCCCTGAGATTGACCGGCAGTTCACCGCTGGCCTTCAACTGTTCGACGACAGACTTCGGGTCAACGTCAAACCCCAACGAAATGAAGGAGATCGGGTCGTTGAGATCGAGCGCCGACGAGTAAACCAAGATTGGCCCGATCCCCGCAGGGACGTTCTGCAGCCCAGCCAGAACCGACCGGCCGTCGACCGTTGTGTCGAAGTCATTCATCGCTGATTCAAACTCAGTGAGCTTGGCGTCGATCGCGCGCTCACGCCGCTTCTGCGGCCTGAGCTCGATGCCCTTGCCGTCGCGGGGTGTCAGGTCATACGACTCGACGGTTGTGGCACCGTCGCCGTTCACCTTGATCAGATCCATCTGACCGTCGGCTTCGGCCAACCTCCGGACCAGCTCTGCGGGCTCTCCGGTTATTGAGATGTCTGACTCGTTGACCGTCCCGCCGGTCGTCACAATTGTCAGAGTCGGCGGCGAATCGGGAGTTACTACGAGCGCCTTCGCCGCAACAGCCGCTGCGCCGAGGACCAGCACGCCGGCGCAAGTGGCGACCACGACCTTCCATCGCCTCCCCGTCCGTCCATGACGGCGGGGGCGGCCGTACTTATGCCTTGACACGTTAGGCTCCGCTGCCAGGTGAGCGGGCTGGGCGCTCGACGCCTTCTGATTTCTTCTGCGATGCTGAAGCCTGGAGCACCATCTACTACTCCTACTCCCCAAGATCTGTAGTATCAGTGGATCTCCAAATACTTCATAGAGTCAGTAATGACCGATAGATCTATAAGAATCGCACGACTGCGACAGGAATGGGTAGATCCTTAGGTACTCCCCTACAGGAGTGCTCTCGTGTAGCGTTCCAGCTAGTCACTCTCGGCAAACGCGAGTGACAGGTTGTTTCCGCCGTCACTTGGGGGTACGAAGTGGCCTTGAGCCGTGAGCAAGCCGTCAAATTCGCCCGGGCTCTTCGCGATCTCCGTGTGTCGACATGGCCAGACCGTGTTCTAACTCAAGGCCAGCTCGCTAAGGCCCTCAGCTCCGAGGGCCGTGTCGCGACTGCAACCCTGAGCTCTTGGGAGTCGGTTAATAATCCGAAGATGCCCTCGGCTGCGCGAATCGCTTCTTATGCGCGCTTTTTCTGCACCGAGCGGTCACTCGAAGGCGAACCGCACCTTATCCCAGAAGATCAACTGACACCCGATGAGCTGAAGCGTCTACGAGAAATCAAAAAGCACCTTTCGGACCTATCAAATCCCGAGAAGCGCGATGTGCGCCGCACGTTTCAGTTTGATGCCGGGCCCGTGACAGTGATTTGCCCGGCGGCTCCAACGCAGGTGCGGGGAGCTCTGGCAGATGAGCAGGACCCAAACTTCACGAAGTTGCAGCAGTATGGGGACCTTGATGCGCTCATCCAGCTATATGGGCATGTACGTGCCGAAAATCCCAGTCTCGAGGTTTTGTACCGTCTCTCAAGCGAGGTTGTGCCCGAGGACTACTCCAGTCACGTGATCTTGCTTGGCGGCGTCGGCTGGAATCAAGAAACTCGGCGTATGCAAGCCGCTCTTAGCCAAGTTCCAATCCAACAGGAATCAGCCGATGACCTTAGCGCTGGTGACATATTCCGTGTTGAGACAGATCAAGGCACCAGGCTCTTTTATCCAGAGTATGAAGAGCTCGATGGTCAGAGGGAACTGGTTGCCGATGTGTCCTACGTTGCGCGTCTTCGCAACCCCTTCAAGTTCAATCGCACAGTTACGATCTTCAACGGCATTCACAGCCGTGGCGTTCTTGGCGCAGTGCGCTCTCTGACTGATCCCACTGTGAGTGAGGAGAACGAGAAGTATTTGGCGGATCGGTTCCCAGAGGGTGAGTTCGCGATCCTGCTGAGGGCCCGAGTTGTCGGCAACGAGACGTTATCACCAGACTTTCTCGACCCCGCGGCACGCTTGTACACCTGGGAACCGAGTCATGGCGGGGAAGTGACCGAGGCGGGTCTTGCGGCATCACGAGTTGCCGCGTATCACTAACGCACGCACCTGAACTTGTTAAGGAATGCTTCACCCAGTTCAGGTTCGCACTGCGTGTCGCGCCGTTAGCGTCGCAGTAGGAGTCGGAGGCCCGAGCCGAGCAGGAGTGCGCCGAGCGCGAGTAGCAGTACGCCCGAAAGCGCGCCCGCTAGAGCGACGACGGAGATCACACATGCTGTAACGATGAGGCCGATGTGCAGCTGGTTGGCTGAGGTGAATCCGTCGGTGAGGAGGGCGAGCCCGGCCAGCATCCCGAACGCTGACAGGGCCATGATCATAACGAGTTTGTGGTGGCCGCCGAGGGTGATTACTGCGGTGAGCCGGGACGTTCGGTCTAACCAGCTGCCGACGGCGATCATCCAGGCGACCATCACCATGTCGAGCATGGCGACGATCCACAGCCGGCGGGCGGTGCGTTCCGATAGCCGTCTGCGTGCCGGCCGCTGCGTGAGCATTGTTACCACCTCCAGGCGACAAGCGGGTACCACAGGCAGAGCTGGCGACCTTGCGGGGGTGTAGGCGCGATGATCCCGAAGATGATGGGGTCAAGAGCGTTGACGATGGCGTTAATGGCAACTGCTGATGTAGCGCCTCTAACCGCAGCGTCGATGACGCCCACGGCCCGAGTGACGCCGGGATGTGCCGGAACGTCTCCGACTAATTCGCGAGCAACTTCATTGGTGCAAGGTTGTGGACTCGTGCGCAGTGCCGGGAGGAGTTTTTGGACTGGGCCTTCGGGATCGAGTTCGTGAGCGATCGCCAGCCGCTGGAACGGTACGCCCAGCTCGGCGATCCGTTTCAACCGCGCCCGTTGCTTTCGGGGGATCACCGTACGGCCTCGCGAGCCTCGCAAGGGGTCTTGCTCCGCTGGCCCAATGATCCAGGGAATGCCGCTGCGGTCAACGGAGACTAATGGTCTCTCGGTCCACTCTAAGGTGAGTGGAGGGGGGAGGCTGGGCCAACTTTGCTTAATCTGGACGCTCAGCTCCGAGAGTTGTGGATGCCCCAGCACGTTTGGTGGGTGCGATGGGGAAAGGAGTTCTAGGCCGCGCATCATCGGTCTCCCTTCGAGGTGTCGCGGTGAGAGCAAGAACGAAAGTCGTGACAACGATCAAGATGATCAGAGCGCCGATCATCAGTGCTGCGAGACCGAGTAACGAGGCGCCGCCAGCAGCTGAGGCGAGGGCCAGACAGATCACTTCTATGCCATTGCACTTCGAGAAGCCACGTGTGGTGGGGATCAGTCCAAGCAGACCTGCGATACAAAAAACGCCGCAGGCTAGGAGCGCTGCGGCGTGATGGCGGAGGGTAGCGACCATACAGATTGACCCCTGACAAGGGCTCCCTCCGCTGACTATGGTGGCGAGCCAGATGCCCCAGGCGAACTCGACAAGTATCAAAGCCCAGAGTGCCCACCGAAGTCGGCTTGGCATAGGAATAGGTTCCCGACTCCACGGCATGCTGCGTTCAATGAATTCGGATACCACACCACCGCTCGTTTGCCTATCGTCGTAGCGATCGAAAGCCGTCCGAATCGCGTGCGGCACCAGTCTTGTAAGGACAGACCCGGTATTCATAACGCTGCTCCGGTGGTAAAGCCCTAACGGGCGCTCGAGCGCTTCCGGGATCCAGTACTACTGGACCTTGGTAGTGACCAGTAGAGTGTGGGTAGACTCTACTGGCGCTCTCGTAGCACTAGGCTAGGCACCCCGGTCCTCTACAGTCAATGATGTTGGCTACAGTCCGAAAATAGTTGCGCCGAGGGCCGATAGAACGCGAAAGGCAACGGCTAGGTGGGGTACACTGAATCTCGCTCTGACCAGGCTCGGCTCCGGTCGCCCGATCACTACCGAAGAGGGTAGAACGTGGCTGGTTATCACACCCAAGAAGTTAACCTGGCGCGCAGCCTTCGCGATCTACGCGAATCTGCGTGGCAGGAGCATGCGTTGACTCAGGCCCAACTTGCTAAGGCGTTCAGCACTGAGGGCCGGGTCGCCCCAGCAACGGTTAGCTCTTGGGAATCGACGACCAGTCCCAAAACGCTTTCACCAGCCCGAATCAGCGCCTACGCCCGGTTCTTCTGCACTCAGCGCTCGTTGGAGGGGGGACCGCATCTGATACCAGAAGATCAGCTGACGCCGGTCGAAGCCCAGCGATTCCATGAGCTCGAATCGAAACTGTTGAGATTGGCTAATCCTGGCTATCACGGGCGCCAACACACCTTTCAATTCGATGCTGGACCCGTAGTCGTGATCTGTCCGACGACGCCACGCGAGATGCAAGGTTCGTTAGCAGACGAGCACAATCCCAGGTTTACGAAGACGCGACAGTACGGCGATCTCGACGCACTCATCGAGCTGTACGGGCACCTGCGCGCGGAGAATCCGTCGCTCGATGTGTTCCATCGATCAATCAGTGACGTTGTAAGTGATGACTTCTCCAGTCACGTGATCTTGCTTGGCGGCATCGGCTGGAACAAGGTCACCCGCCGTTTTCAGCGCGCCATCAGCCAAGTGCCGATCACGCAACTGGAGGTTGACCAACTAAAGACCGGCGAGATCTTCTGCGTTGAGACCCCTGATGGCATCCAATCCTTTTATCCGGAATATGCGGACCTCGGCAATGGCAAGGAACTCATCTCAGACGTCGGCTACGTCGCTCACCTTCGCAATCCCTTCAAAGTCAACCGCACGCTAACCATCTTCAACGGCATCCATAGCCGCGGCGTATACGGTGCAGTGCGCTCGCTTACGGATGTAAGAGTCAGAGTAGAGAATGAGAGATACCTGGCGGAGCGGTTTCCGAGCAACGAATTCGCCATGCTGTTGCGCGTACCGGTCGTTGCCAACGAGACATTGTCGCCGGATTTTCAGGATCGCAGCACACGACTTTATGAGTGGTCGCTAGACCAGGTGGTTTTCCGCTCCCATGGGCCTCTCGAGGAGGCAGAGGCACTGTAGGTGGGCCATCATCTGACGTCTCAGTTACGTCGAATTCCAGTCTGAACTCGAAGCGCACCTGACTAATTCGGTTGAAACCTGTTAACCCTATGGCACAGCGGACGATGGTCAGCAAGGCCCAGCCGAAGATAACGAAACGATCACGATCCGAGCAGGGCAAGGAGTTTTGGTTGCATTTACATAACGATCTTGAAATTACAAGGGTAGGATTAGTTGTTTCGTATCTCAATTCCATAACCATCTTTAAGAAAGGCTTTTGCCCGCTGCGACGAGGAAATCACGTCGGTACAAATACTTCGCTGTCACTCCACCCTAACCGCCCCAACTCACCTAGTGTCAGGTAGAAGCGTGGCCCTTACCACCAGTCAGGCGACGAGGTTGGCGCGCCGTCTTCGCGAGTTACGCGAATCCACTGACCATGAGCTGACCCAAGCTCAACTTGCGAAAGCGCTCAGCGCTGAGGGTCGCGTGGCATCGGCAACCCTAAGTTCGTGGGAATCGACCACGACTCCGAAAACTCCGTCGGCAGGTCGGGTCAGCGCCTACGCGCGCTTCTTCTGCACGAAGCGATCACTGGAAGGCGAACCGCATCTCATACCAGAAGATCAATTGACGCCTGACGAGATCGACCGATTCCGCGAGCTTGAATCGCAACTGCTGAAGCTGCTTAATCCAGACGACCGCGGCGCGCACCGCACCTTCCAGTTCAGCGCTGGGCCAATCATAGTCATCTGTCCGAGTGCACCGACGGATGTGCTGAGCCCGCTAGCCCGCGAGCAAGACCCAAACTTTACAAAGATGCAGCAGTACGGCGACCTCGACGCACTGATCGAACTCTATGGCCATCTACGTGCAGAAAACCCAACACTGGAGGTCTTCCACCGACTGACGAGCGACGTTGTTAGTGATGACTTCTCTAGCCACGTGATCTTGCTTGGCGGCGTCGGTTGGAACAAGGTCACCCGCCGTTTCCAAAGCGCCACTAGCCAACTCCCGATCACTCAAACGGGCGTGGACGACCTTCAGGGTGGAGAAATTTTCATCGTCGAGACTTCCGACGGTCCCCGAACTTTCTATCCTGAATACGAAGATTTGGGGGAGGGCAAGGAACTCATCGCCGATGTCGGTTACATCGCCCGGTTGCGTAACCCATTTAAAGTCAGCCGCACCCTCACTATTTGCAACGGCATCCACAGCCGTGGCGTTTTAGGAGCGGTGCGCTGCCTGACAGACGCCCGAGTCCGCGAGGAGAACGAGAAGTATCTGGCCGATCGGTTTCCTGGAGGAGAATTCGCAATACTGCTGCGAGTTCCAGTGGTCACCAACGAGACGCTGTCGCCTGACCTTCAGAACCCCGGTTCTCGCCTGTACGAATGGTCACCGAACCAGGATGTAAGTCGGTGACTGCCACAAGTTTGGCAGCCCCTCGGCTGCTCAGTGTCCAACAGCGACCGTCACACACTCACCTATCTCGGGATGTCTCGAGATCCCAGGCGCCGTCGACGACGTCACGCTGTGGGCGACTGGATGCCATCATCGTGCCGGCCTCCAGGCCAGCGTCCTTCCTCCAGCCGGCCATCGAATTGGCCGCGTACCTTGGTGTTTTCCTTGTGGTCCTGTGCAGCAAGCAGACACGTACCGAGCAGGTAGCAAGGAGAGTGGCAAGGACGCCAGGCTCACACGCACTGATCGTGCCAATCCCTGAGGCGTGGAGACATTCCGAGTTTCCAAGCCGAACGTCCGACATACAGTTCCAGACGGCGAATGCCTTCCGAGTGAGCGACCTAAGTGCAAAACGTAATCTCGGCCTCCTGCTGGCACGTTTGCGTGGTTGGAACAAGGTTGCATTCCTAGACGACGACATCACGCTCTCGCGGTCCGGCAACATCGCGCGACTCGCCGGGCAATTGGAGAATCATCAAGTCGCTGGGATGGTCGTTCGCAAATTCCCCGATAACTCGGTGGTCTGTCATGCTCGCCGACTCGCGGGCTTCTGCCAAGGCGTGTTCGTGACCGGTGCAGTCCTGGGTGTGCAATGCAATGATCTTCCGCTCCCCTACTTCCCTGACATCTATAACGAAGACTGGTTCTTCTTCGCTGAGGAGGCCGCTAAGCGGAGTCTGCCGTGTGTGGGCCAGGCATCCCAACTTGAGTATGACCCCTTTGACAGCCCCGACCGCCCTCGGCGGGAAGAGTTCGGGGACCTCCTCGCCGAAGGCTTATATGCCTGGATCGGTGAAAACTCGATTAGCGTGAAGTTCGACGAACTACTACGCCGAGTTACAACTGCGTATTGGTCGCGATTTATCGATGTTCGGCACGAGGTTATCAATGAGGCAAAGACCAAACTGTCTCGCTTCTCTGATTCAGGTGGAAACTGCGGAATAGTTTCCGCTGCGATCGACTCGCTGGTCGCGGCTGAAAGCCAATTGGCTACGATCTCGGCCGAACTTTGCGTGAACTTCGTCAATGCTTGGCGTGATGACGTAAGGGATTGGCAAACATTCTCGAACGGCGTTATCAGTGTTGATCATATCCGCGCGGCCATGGAATCTCTTGAGCTACAGACTTGGACGTTGGCGGAATTCGGCAGCGTAATGGATTATGAAGAAGGGTGACAGTCCTCAGTAAGCTATCAAATTGGTAGGCGCAGCCGCCGCTCAAAGCGCCCGAAGCCGCGTAGAGGTTGGCGCTCACCGGTTGGCTCAAAACCCAGGGCGTCGTACGCGTGCTGTGCGTCGTAGTTGTCCTCCAGGACCCAGAGCAGCAGCTCTGTGACGCCCCTCGAACGCTCGATTTGGGTCAGTCCTTGCAACAGGCCGCGCAAGACACCGCGACGGCGATGAGTGGGCGCAACCCAGATGGACTCGATGTGGCGCAGACGAGGCCGCCAAGGTTCGGCGACTGACTTTGCCAGGCCGATGACCTTGTCCGTCTCACGGGCCACAAGGCAAGTAGCGACATCAAATACGCGCCGCCAGTCAAACTCACTCCAGTCAGACTCGCGCGCGTAGCTAGACGCAAAGGCATGTGGTGAATCGAGCAATGCGGCCAATCGCGCTGCTCGGAGCACCCGCCAATCGGCGGGTGCCAACATATCTAAGTTCAGTGTTAGTTCCATCATCGGCTCCCGATCGGGGGTCGCTGCGGCTTCAACTGTCCAATAAATCGGGCCTCGAAGCAAAGCTGAAGTCACAAAGAGCGTGCTTGTGAAGTCTCGCCAGGGTGATTCACGGTGAGAGAGCATCGCCAAAGTGATCAATGTCACGCGCGAGAAGGACTACACGGGCAAGAGCTCCATAAGCCGCGAGCGCGGGCCGTAGCCCAGAGCAGAACCGGTGATGTTCAGGCGCGACGGTCCTCCACCCGCTCCGCCAGCTCACGCAGGGTTCTTTCGAGGCCCTCGAGCCGTTCCTCTTCGGTGCGATGCCATTCGCTGTGGAGCGTCACTTTGTCTGCAGCGACGATCGTGCCGCACACATCCCAGCCCACGGTGCCGCCAGGAACGTCAGTCATGTTCTGAGCGTGGCGCGTGTCGGTTACCGAGTCAACGGCCGAAGATCGGCGCTGCATCTGAGGATTGACACGAGACACCACACCTATTGCCGACTATTCGGCTAGGTTTTCTTCCGTGACGGTTCTGGTCGATGTTGATCTTCCTCGTTATGAGAACGCCGAAGTGGTGGTCTCCGCTCCAGACGCTGGTCCAGGCAACTGGGCTGGTGGCGCCAGTTGTGTACTGGTGAACGGAGTTTTCTGGCTGGCGTACCGCATCCGCCGACCGCTCAACTCGGGCCGAGGGGTCGGCGTTGTCGTCGCGAAGTCGCGCGACGGAGTCGATTTCAAGCCGGTATGCGAGGTGGGGCGTGAGGCGTTCGGCGCTGCCTCCCTTGAGCGCCCGGCAATCTTGTCAACTGATCATGGATGGCGTCTCTATCTCAGTTGTGCCACACCCAGCTCTAAGCACTGGTGGATCGATGCACTGGACGCTGAACGGCCAGAGGACCTGGCATTTGGTGATCGCCACACGGTGCTTGCGGGTGATGATCAATGGGCCGTCAAGGATCCGGTGATCATCCGAGATGCGCAACATTGGCAGATCTGGGTGTGCTGCCATCCGCTTACCGAGCCAGGGCAGGAGGACCGCATGATCACCAAGTACGCAACCAGTGCGGACGGCCTCCATTGGCGTGATCATGGCGTAGTCTTCTACGGCACATCAGGCAGCTGGGATGCACGTGGCACTCGGATAACGGCGATCTTGAACAAGGACCCGCTGACGGTGCTCTACGACGGGCGCGCTACCGCAGCGGAGAATTGGTTCGAGCGAACCGGCCTGGCTCGAGAGCATCATGGAGCGCTTGTGCCGGTCGACGACCATCCAGTCGCAGAGTCTCCGGACGGTGACGGCTCACTTCGCTATGTGAGTGCAGTGGCATTGCCCAACGGCCGGACGCGGTTCTACTTTGAAGCCGCCCGCCCTGATGGGTCGCATGATCTGATGACCTGTATTTGATCAAGTCTTGTTGATCAAGACTGAGCGGCTTGAGTCCGCTCCGCGAAGGAACCACGACCAGCGGCGGATCGCCAGTCTTCGAAGGACTCACCCAGCGTCTGCTCCAAGATCGCGATGTCATCGACGCAGTCGCCGAGGAGCGTCGTACGCTGCTCCGGCGCAAGCTTCGGCCGCTGGCTCGGGCCGCCGTGTTGCAAGAGGCCAACCAACGGTTTGCTAACCCGTCGCCAGACCTGCGGCGGTGCGTAGCGAGCAGCTGATGCCCCACCGCGAATCACACGGCCCAGCACTGAGGCTCGTACGCCGGGCTCCACAAATGGTCGAGCATTGTCGGGCGGAATCCTGCTCACATGATCTTCAGCGATGCCTAGAAAACGCGCGACACGTTTGAGCGTCTTGTCCGGATGCGACACCAGCTGCCAATACCGAAGTACGAAGACCCGTTCCCGCGCTACCAGCCGAAAGAGATCAGCAAGCTGTTCGCCGTACGCGCCGAGCCGCCGGTAGTGCCAGAACGGCGCCCAACCAGCCGCGACTCGATGATCTTCGGCATGCCAGGCTTCCACGAAATCGGGGATTGACTCCAGGCCCTCGACCCATAGATGCATCCAATTGGAGTACGCGCGATCGATTGGATCTCGCACGATGACGATCAACTTGGCGTCCGGAAGCTCTTCTGCGATCCGACGCCGGGCACCCGGCATATAGAGATAAAAGGGAGTGCTTTCCAGCCGTAGCGCGTCATCCGAAGCCCCAAGAAACAGCGCCTCATAATCGGCTCGCCGCCAGATCCATTCCTGATTGCTGTGGGCGTCACCCGGTCCGCGGTACGACGGCGGCGGAGCGTCCCAGCAGATGTAGTACTTGGGCTCCTTGACCGGCGATGCGTAGATCTGCGGATGCTGCGCCAGCGCTGCGTGCAGCGTACTCGTCCCGGCTTTCGGCGCACCAATGATCAACACGTCAGGGCGACATTCCCTAGCGGTCATGCAGGGATTCTATAGAGTTCTGACCGCCGGGCGCCCCGATTCCACCGCGAACAACACGGCAAAGACGACCACCAGCGCGGCCACCTGCGCCGCCGCTACCCAAAGTCCCAGGGCGATAGTTGCCAAGGCCGGGATAACAAAGAGGGCCCGCAGTCCCGGCTGGCCGATCCGCAACCGTTGCCGGAACCACGCATCGCTGATGAGGTAGAGCGCCACGCCACCGCCCAGGGCTATGGCGTGCCCAAGGGTGAGCGGCTCAAACGGATGGTGGGCGCCGCCCTCGAGCCCGGCGGCGACGGCGATCACACCGAGCAGTAGACCGAGATAAGCGTGACCGAACGCCTCGATTGCCAGCCGGCCGCGACGCTCCTGAGGTGCAGCGGTGAGCGCCTCCTCCGCCGCGGTGTCGTCGCCGCCGAAGTACGTCCACCACAGGCACGCGGATAGGGCCAGCCCGAGTACAGCAACCGCCGCCAGAGCCGGTCCCAGCGTGAGGTCGCCGAGCCCGAGCGCAAGTGCGATCAGCGACTCGCCGATGGCGATGATCAACACCAGCCCATGCCGCTCGACGAAGTGCGCTACGCCGATGTCGAAGCCGCCCGACACTCGTCGGTATAGAGACGCGAGCCACCACACCAGTGGCACCACAATCCACAGCACGAGCTGCGTGATGCCGCCAAGCGTTCCGCCGATCAAGATCAACGCGGCACCAGCAACGTTGAGCAGCCCAATCCGGACCAAGTGGGCTACCGAGCGCACGCGCTGCGTACGCGTAAACAGTGCGATATGGACCAGCACGACGACCGCGTACGCAAGACCGAACGCCAGTCCGCCGCCCGAGAACGCCCGAGGCACGGCCAGCGAGACAAGCAGGAATCCCGCCATCCCGCCAAGCAGCACCAGCCGCCGGGCTGCCGTCTTGGGCGCGACTGCATTCGTCAGCCACGCGTACCCGCCGTACATCCAGAAGATGATCGCGAGCATCACGGCAACCCGGAGCAGGTGCACCAGGTCCGGATCGTGCGCGAGCACCGCAGTGAGCTGGGTGATCGTGAAGACAAAGACAAGATCAAAGAACAGTTCGAGTGTCGAGACGCGTTCGATCACATCTGATCTGGTCGCTGTCACGCCCTGAGGTTCCTCTCTCCCGGCAAAGATCACGAGTGGTGCACCGCGTGGTGCCGAGCGAGTACGTCGAGGCCGAAGTCTGATGTGGGATCGCGCCATACCGAGTGAGCGTGGTTGGCGTTGTTCTGGGTGTTGTCCCACTCGATCAGGAGCCGGGGACCCTGCAGCCGGTAATAATGCGGCTCGCCGGGTGTGGTCGGTCCAGCCCAGGCGAAATGCACCCCATCCAAAGCCGCCTCGTCATAGCGGTGGAGCGGCGACGTCCCGGCAGGTGCCCGGTCCAGGTAAGTGGCGAGGAGGGCTCGTAGCAGCTCTCGTTGCTCGGGGTCGAACTCGGCCGCCGCTACGCCCCGCGGCTCGGTCGAGTACGCGACAACCTGTTGATCTGCATCAGTCAGCTCAGTCACCTCAGCGATGGCATCAGGCAACGACTGGCGCCGCGCCTGCTGTACCGGGTCGGGGAACCGGTCGTCGCGGTACATCCCAACAAGCGGAAGATCTTGATCACCGTCGCTGACATAGGTGAGGTTGACCGTAACGAAGTCGGCCGGGGCATTCGGCAACAAGATCGCGCGCGCGGCGAGCTCAGGCCGCAGCGACCGCACCAGGTCACGGCCGAGATCCTCGACGCTCGCGAGCGGGCGGTTCACGGCTCCTCCGAGCAGAGGTGAGGCGGCCGGATTCGTGCCAAGGAAGCACGGCGTCGTGGCGACAAGGGCTCCGTCCACGACGAGGTTGTTCAACGAGACGTGGTGCCCACCAAAACGCCAACCCCACAAACCTCTGTCGCCCGGCTCCCCGAACACGCGGAGGTAGTACATCCCAGGATCGCGGCCGCGTTCCCGATCGAAGTCGGCCCTGAACCCCTCAATGTAGTCGAGCACATTCTCTAGGCCCATGATCGTTGCGACCGTGACGTACGCGGCGGGGGAGAGGCCGGTCGATACCAGTCGCATTGCGGCCCGCTGCTGCGCGGGTCGCTGCTGATGCATCGTGAGGCCACCATGATCAGTCGGCGTATAGAACCAGCGGCGGCGTTCATTGTCTTCAACATCGTCGGTAGGAACGGCTCCCACACTGATCTTGCGCTGATCGGCGTTCAGGGTGTCCAACCACGCGCGGGCCGCTTCGGCCATCCGGGTTGCCGCCTCGCGGCGGGCGGCAATGTCATCGCTGATCATGCCCACATCGGCCATGCAGCGAATCTAACCGCTGCCCCAGGCGCGGGAGTCGCCGGGCGCGTCCCAGGGGGCGTTTCGCCGCACAGCCGTCAAGACGTTCACCCCGCCGAAGCCGGGATGCGGGGTCGAAACGTTCCCGCGGGAATGTCTACTGCTGCACCTCCCCGCCGGCAGCACCGCCGAAGCGGTCGGCGCCAGTGCTTGGCACACTGCCGACACCTGGACGCCAGGAACGCAGTGAGCCTCCGGTCAGCGGAATGACATTCACCATGCCGCTGGAGAACTCCACGTCATCTGGCACACCTACCAAGATCGAGCGCTCGCCGATGCCGGCCACAAAGCCGAGCCCTTCGCCGAAATGATCTCCTGCTGCTGCGGTGCCGTCGATTCCCGTCGAGTTCTGATCGTACGTCGCCTCGGCGCCAAGATCATCAACGGGGAAGATCTGCACCAGCCCAGTGTCGGAGGCTGCGCCATCTTCGAATGGTGCGCCCACTGCCAGCCGGGTCTTGGTGTCGCTCAAGCCGGGTGGCGCCAGCACGATGCGGCGCCCGAACTGATCACCTGCCTCGGCGACATCTGAGACATTCGCGATGTCCTGAGTCAGCCCAGTGCCCGGCGTGACCGTGGTGCCAGTGGAAGTGAAGAGCTGCACGCTCCCGGCATCCGCCGCGCTTCCGATGTCCTCGGCGGGGATGCCAACCGCCAAATGCGTCGTGCTGCCGGCCCGTACGCTATCCAAGACCTGACCGAAACCATCGTTGTTCTCCGGTGTGCCGGGAACATTTGAGCTGTTCTGGTCGTAGGCCTGCGCAGCCGTCGCTCCGGTGTAGAGATCGTTGATCACGGTGAACGCGCCGGCGTTGGTGATCGCGCTGGTACCCGAGCCCAAGTCCTCACCTGGGGTACCAACCGCGGCATCAACCCGGCTGGAGGTCCCAGCGATCCGTCCAAGCGTGATCGCTTCACCGAAGCGATCATTCGCCTCGGCGGCTCCCGGAATCCCAGCAGAGTTTTGATCAATAGCCCGCGGATCGTTGAGACCGGCAGTGAAGAAGCCAACCCATCCGGCGTCATTTACTCCGGACACATTGCCACCAGGAACGCCGACGGCGATCATGGGCAAGTCGGAGCCCAGCTCGTTCGAGGCGTCTATCGCGAATCCAAGTTGATCACCCGCTGCGGCCGTCCGCCCAAAGGAGCTCTGGGTCAGCTCGGTCGACGATTGACCATTGCCGAGCCCGCTCGACGAACCCCAGATGACTTGCGCCAGCCCGGAATCGGCCTGACCGCTGATGTCCTCGTACGGCGTACCGACCAGCAAGTCGGTGTAACCATCGTTATCAAGATCAGCAGCCGACACCGTGCTCCCGAACCGATCTCCGGCGGAGGTGGTATTGCCAACCTTGCCGGACCCCTGTACGAGGGTGTCGACCGATCCGCTGCCGATCGTGCTGCCGCTGCCGTACATCACGGTCACCTGGCCGGCGTCGGAAACACCTCCTGGGTCGGCGTACGGGTCGGCCACGACTGCATCGGAAGCTCCATCGCCGTTGAAGTCTGACGAGGCGCCCTTGACTGCCGGCTGCTGTTGAATCTTGATCATCTTTGCGATCGACGGAACGCCTGCGTCGTCGATGATGAAGAGCATGTAGTAGCCGGCTGGCGCGATGTTCGACGTCGCTGGAGCGGTGGCTGTGATCTTGCTGCTGGACGGGTCGAACGACAAGGGAACGTAGCGCTGTCCTTGATCTTGGCTGTGCGTTGCGGCGCCGAGGCGTACCAGCCCGACCTTGGCGATCGATCCAGCCTGATCGGTACTGATGTCGAAGTCTTCTCCATAGGTCGCGCTGCTGGGCGCGGAGTTGATCACCGGCCGGGTCGCCTTTTGCCCGCTGCCATCCTTCTTATATAGGTAGGGCGGCTCGAAGTACTCGATGTTCTTTTCCAGGTATCCCACGCTGACGCAGGAAGCGCAGACTCCGCCGCCGCCAGTGAGTACCCGACCGTCGGGAAGCAGCGTGGCGCTGGAGTGGTATTGGCGTACGCGGGCAGCGCTGGACAGGACAGTCCAGGCTCCGGTCGCTGGATCCCACCGCTCGGCGGCGAACACCGGGTTGTTGAGATCAACGTTCGCGTTGGTCGCTTTGCTCATTCCACCGGTCGCCAGGACACTCCCGTCAGCCAGAATGGTGAGGTTATGTTGCCGCCGCCCGACAGACATAGAGCCGGTTGGGCCAGCCGAGGTGGTGTCGCCTTTGACGGTGACCGTGACCGCCGTCTTGGTCGGAACGTGCGTTTGGCCGCCCTCGGTGATGTCGCCGCCACCAGCCACGAGTACCTCGCCAATGTCGTAGGTGGCGAAACCGCCGTAGGTGCGGTTGATGCTGTCGCGCGCTTTCGTGGCCGTGATGGCCCCTGTGCCGCTGGTGTCGATGGTGTTCATCTGCGTGACGGGACCCATCAACTCGACCTTCCCATCGGGCCGAGTCGTCAGGAAGGCGTAGAGGCGATCGCTATACCCACTGGCATTGCTCAGTTTGCGCAGGGTTTTGTCCGTTTGGTAGACCTCCGGGACCGTCGGACCGCCGCCGACGATGACGGCTTCGTTATTGCCTAGAGCCTGGACTGCTGGATACCAGCGGGCGGCCGCCATGTCTGGTCCACGGCTCCAGGTTTCGGTCTGCCAGTTGAAGATGTGGGTCTGCACGATGCCGTCCAGCGCTGAATTCTTGTTTCCGCCGGCCACTAGGACGTTGCCGTCGGCGAGCTGGGTGTATCCAGCGCAGAAGATGTTGTAGTTGGGTACGTCCCTGCGGTTATAGGTGTTGGTGGCGGGATCCCATACCAAGGCGCGGGTGAAGGTGTTATTTGTCATCGACTCCGGCGCGCTTTGTCCGACTGAATCCCACATCAAGACCTTGCCGTTTGGCAGAACTGCCTGGAAGATCGGCACGACTCCTACCTTGGATCCCTGATCGGTATTGATCACCGAGCTCCAGGATCCGCCTTCTCCCGGGTCTTGGGCCGCCGCGGCTGAGAGGCTTGCGTTGGGTACGTTCTGATCTTCGGTATGCCTACCTGGGGTGTTCCCGGTTTCCTTCTTGATCTTGGCGGCTTGCGCGGCGGTGTCTTTCTCGATCTTCACGATCGAGGTGCCGGCGAGATCCTCTTCGGCGTGTTCGGTGTCCTTCTCACTGCCCTCGCCCGGATGGGCGACTGCTATGCCGATCCCGGTGCTGACGCTGATGATCAGCCCGAGTAATCCAGCCAACGCGCTTGCGCGCCAATATTTGCGACGCATCTCTACACCCCCGACCGCCTCAGAAGCACGTGTCGACGGTCAGTATGTATCGGTTGCGCCGGTCATGCTGGGAGATCGGGTCTCAATTGCGTTGCGTCGTGTTCTAAATGGTCTGAATCGTTATGCGCGGCGCCCGTGCGCTGGCGGTTTTTGCACGATCTCCATTGGAGCTGGCAAGGTCTGGTCATGCCTCACGATCAGGAGCGTTCGGCACAAGGATCGATTGTGAGACCACAGCTGTTTCAAGCGAGCGCTCAAGACGACGAATCGATTGCGCAGATGGTCCTCTTGCTTGATGAGCAGGACGACATGCCATCGGCCAGGCGGCTTCATGACTGGGCGATCGAGTCGGCCGGGGTTCGGTCAGGAGAACTGGTAATCGACCTTGGCAGCGGCACGGGGACAATGACCCGCAAGCTTGCTGAACTGGTAGCGCCGAGCAGGGCTGGCGGCCCAATGGGTCGGGTCATCGGCATCGAGCCGAATGCACGCCTCCGGGCCGTCGCCATGAGTCGTGCGGAAGCCAGCGGCGTACCGAACATTTCGTTCATCGAAGGACTTGCTGGCGCGCTGCCGTTCGATGACGCCAGCGTTGATCTTGTCTGGTGCGAGCGCGTGCTGCAACACGTGAAGGATCCGCAGGCAGCAATCAACGACATAGCGCGGGTGCTGCGCCCAGGTGGCCGTGCGGTGTTGTTGGACTCTGATCATGGGACGCGCATCTTTTTCCACCTCGATCCGGATGTCGCCACTGCATTCAGCAGGCCGTCGCTGGTGCCGTATGCCAACCCGTACGCCGCTCGATACATTCCTGGGCAGGTTCGCCGGGCTGGACTGCTACTTGATGCGGATATTGGATCGTCGGCGTTCGTGTTCTCGTCACAGACTTTGTTACCCGCTCAGCTGATGCGCGTGGTGGCCGACGACGCGATCCAGTCACGCGAACTCGCTCGTGATGTTGCGGAGGACGCCGTACGCGCAGTGAATGAGGCCGCCGAGCGAGGTGAGGCGTTTGCTGCAGTCACAGTCTTTGGCTTCGTGGCGCGCAAGCTTGACGCCTGACACGTCGCATCTGATGCGTCGAGGTGCGACGTCAACTGCGACCAATCAGCCATGAGTCGGTTGCCTCCCTTGCCGAGCGTGATTGGCAATGGAATATCACGCGGTTCTGACAAGCGGCACCTCAGCCGCGGATGGCTTCCTTTCTACCAATTGATCACGAACCAAAAACCAGTCGGAATCGGAACAATGGCCTTCGTGGCGATGCCGGGGCGAAGTCACCTGAGGGTCCGAAATGGGGCCAGGCCGTAACCTCGATCATCAGCGGCCGACTGGCGCCGGAAATCTCAATTACTTGCCGCCGGTTCCTGATCAAGGCCAGGTAGTCGAGGTTCGCGGTGCGACTTGGGCCGTGGCTGACGTACGAGAGCAATGCCTGCCGCGCAGTCCGGCAGACGAATCCCAAGCGCGAGCTGACCACGCGGTGACGTTGCAGTCCCTCGCCGAAGACCGACTCGGCGACGAACTGAGTGATCGAGAACTCCGCCCGCATCGGCTACGGTGCGCGGCTGTAGTAGACGTGGCCGGTCGGCGTGGTGATCTTGATGGTGTGGGATTGTCCATCCAATCCGCTGGAGATGATCTCGACCTTCCAGCCCGACATTTCGCGGACATAGTTTCCACGTTCGCATTCGCCGCGGCCGTTGGGGTAGATGGTTAGGCCGCCGTCGGTGTAGCGCTGGATGTGGTCGATGTGCCGGATGGGCGCCTCACAGTAGGGATCGCGGCATTGCTGGTCCCGCCACATGATCAACTTCCGAAGGTAGCCGTCGAAGCTGCGGCGGTGCGGATCCCCACCCGCTAGCGGCCCACCGACCGGCGAGGCATACAGCCGGCGCCACCATAGCCGGCCCATGCTCGTGGCCAGAATGTCGCGGGCCAGGTCGGCCGGCAGCGGTCCGCTGCCAACGAGCTCCGCGGGCTTGTGGTTGTTGGCGTCCAGCAGCGCATCCAGATCCATCACGATCTGCAGCTCGGCGTTGACATCGGTTGCTTGTGCCTGCCCGGTGATCCGCTCCACGAAAGTGTCGGCCATGATTTGGTCCCGCGACCGCTCATCACCGGCCGCCTTCACTGAGTCGGTGTGGTCGCGCAGTGCCTTCATGCAGGCGACGCCTTGTTCGACTGGAAGGTATCCGCTGAGCCAGCTCATGGTGTCGGGTGCCGGTCGTAGGCTGACCCGGCGATGTTTGCGTTCGGTCCGACCACGATTCACATAGCCGTGTGGATCAGCCTCATAGGCAAAACGGCGAGCACATGCCGCAGCACCCCGAGGGCCCATGCCGGCGATCCCGGCTGCGATGATCTTGGCATCCGCATCCCGCCTCGTCGGAGCGTCGAGATGGCGAGTCTCGGTGACCACCAACGAGGCGACATAGTCACTGATTTCACCAGCGGTCAACAGCCGGTACGTCTCCGGCAGGTCAAACCACAATGCCCTGGCCATCTCAAGCCGACGGGCAGCCGCAAAGCCGGACATGCGGCAGGCGAGACCGAGCTGGTCGGCGATGCCGCGCCCGATCTTGTTCGGATGAACGTCAGCAGCGAGCTGTGTCTCTGCTTGCGACTGCGCAAACCGGACCGATTCCGCCGCCTGCAACGCCGCAGCGGCTGCCTTGAGCTTCTCCAGCCGGGCAATCCGATCAATCCGGGCCGCATCCGACACCTCATCCGATTCAGCACTCGCGCAGTCTGTGACGCCTACGGCGAGGCCGGACAGCACATCATCCAGCCAACCGGTCAACGGATCCACCACCGGATCCGCTACTACCTCGGGAGCCACAGCAACTGCCATGCCTCAAACGGTACGGACCAGCACTGACAGTTTTCGCTCAGGCGTTCGAAAGTCTCCGCCCGAGCATGAGAGTTGGAGCTGGCCGGACGAGCAGGTCGCCGATCCGAATGTTGTGGCGCCGAAGATCATCAAGGCCATCGCCCGGACTGCATGATCACTGCGGTTCGGCGACGCAGCTGCTGCCCTTCGACCCTCCGGAGAGGCGGCCCCACCTTCGCCGCCAAACGGAGTGAGCTTGTAACGCTTGATCTGGCAACCATGGTGGATCCTCGAACTGGACGCCGTAACTGGCAGCGAGAGCTACGACGTCTTCCATAGTGGGTGACCCAGCTTCCATGAGGTCAGCGACGTTTCGGAAGAACTTCTCCAGCCCAGCGGGACTAATGATCTCGATCATTCGTGCCGGTGTGGAGCCGGCGTTCCACATCGCGTGCAGCTGCCCACGTGGTTTGGTGATGTAGCCGCCCGCCTCCAGGACAGCTTCGCGATCTTCGGACCGAAATCCGATGACGCCCTCTGTGACAATCGAATACTCGTCCTCACGGGTATGCCGATGTGGTTCCGCAAGGGCTCCGACAGCAAACGTGTGCTCCACCACTGAGACATAGCCGTTCGTGTCCTCGCCCCACAACTTGAACACGGCACCGATGCCGCCAATCTCACCAAAGCGGCCTTGACCAGGCTCGACGATAGTCAGCGCGGTTGCTTGGTTGGGCTGAGTCATCCCCGGATCCCTTCCCTAGCGGTGTGTCTGACGCTAGGCCGGTCGTGGAACAGGGGATATTGCAGAAATGTGGCATTTTCGTGCCGCCCCGAGAGCCGTACGCTGTCGAACATGGATCGCCATTGGCGATTCGCGCGTGCGGAGGACAAGATTGCCTGACTGTCCAAGCAGGGATTGGACATGGTGGCCTTCTGGCGCGCCTCCGCACCAGTACTGGCTGACGCGGTGCCATCCGATGCGGCTCCGTGCTCAACCGGGCGGCCTCACGGCTGCCTACCGCTGTGATCGCCGTGGCGGGACGAGCAGCGCGTTCGGCTCCAAGCGCCGACGACCCGGCGGAGGTCGCGGTTGCTCGGGTGCTGACCCGATCCGGACGCTGGGTCGTGTTGCATGACGTGCCGCTTTCGGGCATCGACAATCGGAGGGTTGCCGTGATCGTTGAGCCTGCGCACCCGAGCCGGATTGTCCCGCTATTGATGGCGGCATATGGCCTGACTGAACGCGAGCAGCAATTGACCAGACTCGTGTTGCAGGGCTTCTCCACCATCGACATCGCTGATCATCTAGTGATCTCGGTGCACACCGTGCAGGGACACTTGAGGAACATCTTCGCCAAAACTGGCGTACGTACCCGTCGCGATCTTGTTACCAAGATCTTTTTTGCCCACTACGAGCCGCGCCTCCGCGACAATGAGCAGCATACGGCCGCCAATTGGCCCTTGCGTGGCGGACCAGCTGTGACGACCAGATCGTAGGGCGCGAATGGGAAGATCATTTCCGGATGAAGCCGGCAGAGACCCGGCGGATCGGCACGTGGCCGCCGTGGATGTCCTACGTCACGCGGTTTTCCAGTCGCCGGGCTCCACCGAGCACGCTCTTCGCGTGGCAGCCGGTCGGGGCGGGGAGCTCCCTGAGCCGCTCGCGGCGTACGCCGCCAAAGTACGTGATCAGTCGTATCGCATCACCGACGCCGACTTCGCCAAGCTCACGGCGGCAGGGCTAGGCGACGACGCGATCTTTGAGATCACGATCGCCGCGGCTGTCGGCGCTGCTCTGCAGCGACTGGACGCCGGCTTGCGCGCCGTACGCGGGAGAGCCTGATCATGCGTCCGTCGGTTCTTGAGCATGGACATCGGCTGCGAGCAAAGATGTTCATGCGCCTGATTCGGCTGCTCTCCGGCCAGCGGATTGATGCCGTGGCCCAGATGGCGCTTTACCGGCCGCAGTTCTTCGGCGACCCGGTGCTAACCCTCGGGCCCGAGGTGCTTCGCGGACCGTCGTACTGGACTGCGGCCGAACGCGAGTACTTCGCGGTGTTCACTTCGCGGCTGAACGAGTGTCCGTTTTGCGTAAGGATCCACACGGAGACGACGCGGGTGGAATCCAGCGGCTCAATCGATGTAAACGATCCGACAACAATCCGCCCAGAAGCTGCGGCGGTGCTGCCACTGCTCGAGAAGGTCACGCGAACGCCCGATCAGGTCACAAGCGCCGACGGCGACGCGGTCCGCCTCGCCGGCGTGCCGGATGAGGCCATCGTTGACGCCCTCCACGTCAATTTGATCTTCAACATCATGAACCGCCTAGCCAACGCCTTCGACTTCCAGTGGGACTCCGAGCAGCACGTCCGCGCCGGCGCCCAAGTGATTCACCGGATCAGCTATCGATTACCACGCTTCCTGGCGCGCTAGTCAGGCCGAATGTTTTGGTTGAGCCGGAACATGTTGTGTGGGTCGTACGCACGCTTGAGCGCCTTCAGCCGCTCGTATCTTGCCGCTCCGTACGCCTGCCGGATCCGCTCCTCACCCTCATCCATCATGAAATTCACATAGACGCTCGTGTGGTACGGCTGCAACGCTGACCAGTAGTCGCGAGCCCAGTCGCGCTCGGCGTCAAAGCCGTCCGCGGAATAGGAATTGCCGTTGATGTTGAACGTGAATCCTGCGCTGCGTCCCTGGAAAGCGGTCTCATCGTCACCAACCCGCGCCACCGCGCCGCCCATCTGCCACAGTCCGATGCTCGTAATCGGTGAGACAATTCGCCGGCCGTGTTCGGCCATGATGTCGATCACGTCATTTGTGAGCGCGGCGATGTCGCACGTTCGGACGTAATACCACCATCCGTGCGGGAACCCAGGATCGAACATCGACTGATGCACAAGGTACGGCTTGGGCTTGCACAAGTCGAGCAACGGCCGACCGAAGGACTTCAGCGGCCGCAGCACCCGCTCCGCCTCCTCGGCCGCGCCCAGATGACACGCCACAACGGCGATGATCTTGCGGCCGACCATGTCCCTAGGAATGGTTGGTAAGTCCATAGCGCGGCGCTGTACAACTATTGTCATCAGCTCGTCCGGGCAATCAGCGACCCAGTCGCGATAGAACCGCAGAACGTCTGCCGAGTCCTCCATCGGCCAAAAGATCGGCCCAGCGAAGACCTCTGGCCCCACCGGGTTCGGCCGAAACTCGAACTCCGTGACGATGCCGAAGTTTCCGCCTCCGCCCCGAACGCCCCAAAACAGGTCGGCGTTCTCCGCGGCGCTGGCCCTTAACAGCTCTTCGTCCGCTGTGATCAGCTCGGCCGAGAGCAGCTGGTCGATGGTCAGCCCGTACTTCCGCATGATCCAGCCGAGCCCACCGCCCAGCGTCAACCCGGCGACGCCGGTGTGGGTCACGATCCCGGAGGTGACGGCTAGCCCGTACGGCTGTGTTGCAGCATCGAGTTCACCCAGCAGCACCCCGCCCTGCACGCGAACCGTCCGGCCCTCCGGATCGACCCGGATGCCCCTCATTAGCGACAGGTCGATCACCAGGCCGTCGTCACAGACGGAATGACCGGGGAAGCTGTGCCCGCCGCCGCGTACGGCTACCGGTAGGCCGTGGCTACGAGCGAACCGCAGCGCGGTGGCGACATCAGCGACGTTCGCGCAGCGGGCAATGGCCGCCGGATGCCGGTCGACCGAACCGATCCAGACCCGCCGCTGCGCCTCGTACCAGGCGCTACTGGGAAGAACCAACCCACCTTGAAGCCGTCCCGCCAATTCATCGAGCGCCCGCAGTTCAGGCGCACCCTGCATGGGTCCCAACACCGTCGTCATAGCCGCAGTGTCGACCGGAGTAACCATCCTTGTCAGGAACTTGGGTTCCACCCCTGCTGCGCGATGAGCCGCCCGGGGTCGACGATGACGATGCGGTCCCGCTCGGTGCGTACGATGCCCGCCGTGCGCAAGTCACGAAGTACCCGGACCACCACCTCTCGAACCGTCCCGACGGCTTCCGCCAGCTGCTGCTGGCTGACCCGAGCGACCAGTTGCTGCCCGCTCTCTGAGGCCAGGTCGAGCAGGTGGCGGGCCACCCGCTGCCGCACCGTGGCGAACGCGCTGCCGGGAACCTCGTACAAGAAGCTCATCGCCCGTACGCTCTGCTCGCGGAGGAAGGCCCGAGTCACGCGAATGTCCTGTGCCGCCGCCCGCCGAGCGACGGCGGGCGACAACGCCAGCAGTTCCGCGTGGACCAGCGCTTGAACCGTCGCCGGCAGAGTGAACCCCGGCGTGAACAGCGACGCGATTCCAAGCAAGGCGCCGGGCCGGCAGTAACGGACCGTCATGGTGCGGCCATCGGGTGCTGTTACGTAGACGCGCACGAGACCAGCGACGACAAGTTCCAGGGATGGCGCACGTTCGCCCTCCCGGTGAAAGACCGACGCGGCGGGGATCTTCACCCTGGTGGCGCCGATGAGCAGGTCGTCAAGGACGTCGGCCGGGAGTTCGCGCAGGTGTGATCGGGAAACGGCTGACTGGACGTCTGGGTCCATATGTGAACACTAAGACTGCCTTCCGGCACGCCCAGATCGCTAGCATGCTGCGCGGCGGGATGGACCCGCTGATCTTGGTCCGCGTGAGGTTGCGATGGAGGTTGACTCGGCGCATCAAATCCGAGTGATCGTTTTGCCCAAATCGGCGCCCAGCAATGCCGAGACAAGCAAGATCATCAACAAGACACTTGGTGATGGCTGGCAGGTGCAGCGGCTCACTCGGAGCAGTCGGCTCGTGCTACTGATCGGCGCCGGCGAGCACACCGTTGGCACTGTTGAGCACGCCCGCCAGTCGCATGAAGCAGCGCTCGCGCTGTATCGCAGTAAGCAGTTTCGCCGCGTTGAGGCGGATGTCCCGGTGCCTGTAGACGTTGACCTGGCTGCCGAATCCCTCGAGGCTCCTGGCGATAACCCCTGCGTTGAAAATCCGCCACCGCTGGATTGGGTCCACCAGATCCTGCACTGGCCGCAGGCGATGGCAGCGATGCCAGATGCTAGCCGAGGCGGTGTCGGAATCAGCCTCGGCCAGCCCGACACGGGTTATACGCTGCATCCCAACCTGGGAACGGCCGGACTGGACCTCAACCGAGACCGCGATGTCATCGACGGCGATGACGACGCCCTCGATGATCTTGATCCCAACCCGCTGTGGCCATACCCCAATCCCGGACACGGTACGGCGACCGCCAGCGTCATCGTTGGACAGGGAACCCCAACGGAAGGGATCGTCGGCCTCGCCGGTCGTTCTCTTCTGGTGCCGATCCGTGCCATCGAGAGTGTGTTCCAGGTATTCGACTCCGACGTCGCGAAGGCCGTTGCGCACGCCCGGCAAGTGGGCTGTCACGTTGTGACGATGAGCCTTGGCGGCAAGGGATTCTTCGGGTTGAAGGGCGAGATACAGCGGGCCGTCGACGCCGGCATGATCGTGATGGCGGCGGCCGGCAACTTTGTAGAAATCGTCACCGCGCCCGCAAGCTACGACAACTGTCTAGCGGTAGCCGCCACAGGACCCGGCGACACCCTCTGGCCGGACTCGTCTCGGGGAAGCGCGGTGGATGTCAGCATGCCCGGCGCGTGCGTGTACGTCGCGAAATACAACGACAAGACTCCGATCGTACGGACAGCCAACGGCACCTCGTACGCCGTCGCACATTTGGCGGCGGCTGCCGCACTGTGGCTGGCGCATCATGGGCGCGAGTTCTTGATCAACAAATACGGGGCGAGGCACCTCCAGGCTGCCTTTCTCACAACCTTGCGTTGGCCGGGCGTATGCGTCGTACCCCCTGGTTGGGATCCCAATTACGGCGTGGGTCGGGTCGATTTGCTGGCCTTGTTGAATGCACCCCTACCGGAGCCAACAGATTTGATCAACGTGACAGCCTTCGGCGCTCGTGACAATGACCCTGTGACTCGGATTGCGGCCATGATCAGCTCCGATCCCGTCGGGGTGCGAATCCGGCTCGCTGAACTGCTCAAGGTCTCCACGTATGAGGAGCTGAATGACGCCATCGCAGAACATGAGGGCGAACTGGTCTATCTCGCGCTCGCCGATCGAGCATTTGCCAAGATCTTGGCGCAGCTGGATTCGACCGCGGCGTTCCGTACCAAGATCAACGTTGCTGGGGTAAGCGCCGATCTCGGCGCGAGGCTTACCACCTAGTGTCGACACGACACTAGGGTGTCAGTGTGGCCATGATCATGAGCCACCAACGACTCCGTTATGCAAGCTCGCGCGTCCGAACTGGCGGCGCGGATCACTCAAGAAGACGGCGCTACACGCGCATCGGCGCAGATCGAAAGCGTCCTGACCTAGCCCCGGATCGATGTCAACCGGATTCCACGTCACGTTCGTTCGGTTGGCTTGAGTCCAAGCCGTCCTCGGGTCGCAATCAGTACGCCGATGGCTACGAGAAACTCAATAGCGTTCATGATCAGCCAGTAGCGGTCCTCGTCGGCAGGGCTGAACAACGGTCTCATGGTGGCGGTCATGAGATTTGAGAACAGATGGGCGATCATTGCCATCAACACGCTAGCCCCGGCGCCGTTATAGAGCCACGTGCAGATGATCTGCAGCGCGAAGGTGCCAAAGATGTAGCTGGACCACGGGATCGTCCCGTACGCCAGCAGCGGCGTATGCCAGATGATTCGAATGATGCCGACAACCAGAGTTGCCTTTAAGCACCGACTCAGCAAAACGCTCCTGACACCGCCGCTGGGCGTAGCCCATCCAGCCTGGTTCTTCCCATTGGCCGGCGAGCAGGAGCAGCGGTAGCACGGTTGCACCGAAATACACCGGTAAGGAGGCAATATGCGCCGTATTAACGATCTTTGCCCCTAGCGCGATGTTGATCATCAGCGCGCATACATGGACCGCAATGAGAACGCCTGGCGCAAGCAGCCACCACTTCCATCCCACCCGCCAGCGGATCATCTGTTTCCAGAGGCCGGCGACACCGCCGCGACCCGCGACCGCAGCCAGCACGATGAATGCCGCGATCATCGGGCCGTACGGGATCAATCCGCCCTGTGCCGGGATGACAAATGACCAACTAATGAGGTAGGTCAGCAGCACAAACAGCACCATCTGGTGCCGTGTTGTGAAGGCTCTCAATCCACCGCTCGAAGCGGTATCCACGCCCGTAGTGCCCTCCAGCCTCAGAAGACGTCCTGCCCATAATGATCAATAACCCAGCTCGCCGTGGGATTCCTTTCGTAGCTGAGGAGATCGTGTGCGAGGCTCAGCAATCATCGTCCAGCAAGAGCGCGCAGAAAGGTATGGAATGGCAAACGTTGGACCGGTTGGCGTAGGCATCATCGGCGCGGGAATGATCAGCGAGTTCTACCTCGAAAATCTCACTCGGTTCCCCGATACCAACGTGCTTGGGATTGCTGATATTGATCTTGACCGCGCCCAGGCATCGGCGGAGAAGTGGGAGCTGCCGTACGCCGGAACAACGGAGGACCTGCTCGCCAACCCGGACATCGAGATAGTGCTCAACCTCACGATTCCCGCCGCACACGCGTCGGTATCAACCGCCGCGCTCGAGGCCGGGAAGCATGTCTGGAGCGAGAAGCCCATCACCGTCGACCGAGAATCGGCGCGGTCGCTTGTTGATCTTGCCCGGCAGCGCGGCCTGCTCCTTGGCATCGCTCCAGATACCTTGCTTGGCCGAGGCTGGCAAACCGGGATACGCGCAATCCATTCGGGCGCTATCGGAACGCCGCAAACCGCGGTGACAAGCTTCCAGTGGCAGGGGCCGGATTGGTTTCATGTCAATCCTGAGTTCTTGTTCGCACCGGGAGGCGGCCCGGTCTTCGACATGGGCCCGTACTACTTCTACGCACTGGTCCACCTGTTGGGTCCTATCACTAAGGTCGCGGCGACCGGCCGGACTGGACTGCTAATACGCCGGATTCGGCAAGGACCTCGTACGGGCACTGAATTTCCGGTGGAGGTATTCACGCACGTCTCGATCCTCGCCGAATTCGAGCAGGGCGGAGCAGCGCAAAGCCTGCTCAGCTTCGACACATCGCTATTCCGACACGGCGTCTTCGAGATCAACGGCACCGAGGGAACGATGTTTCTTCCCGATCCCAACAGGTTCGATGGTGAGATCCGCATCGCCCGCCCGCTCGAGAACTTCGAGCGGCCCATTGAGCAGCAATGGGAGACCATCGAAGCTGTTGGCGCTGAGGCTGGACGCGGGTTGGGTGTTCTCGACATGGCCCGCCACATTCGTACCGGAGGTTCGCACATAGCGACCGGCGACCTCGGCCTTCATGTGCTAGACATCCTCATCGCGGTCGAGGAATCGGCGATGCGGGGCGAGTTCGTGCCTGTCGAGAGCACCGTGGCATCTCCTGCGTCCTTGCCGGAAGCATTCGACCCGTTTCAGGCGACTCTCTAGCAGAGATGCGGGCGGCGGCCCGACATCCCGTCACAGGTGACGCCCCATCTTCTCTCTCCACGCGGCACATATATGTGGTGCGTGAAGCCCTTTGGTGGGGCGTCAGCAGGCGTCAGCAGATTGCACCGCTATCGATTCCCGCTTCTCGCGCGGCACGGGCGATACGCACCTCCACCGGTGCATCAACCTGGACATGCAGCGCCGTCGGGATGTCACCGAGGATGAGGGCGCCATTGCGACCAAGCATCACGGCACCCTTGGCGCCTGCTTCCTTGACGAAACGAGTGTTCTCCTCGACCATCTCGGCATCCTGTGCCTGAGCCAAGGGGATGCTTGCGTCATCCAGGACCGTGGCGCTGGAGGCGTATCGGCCGAGGAATCGAGCCAAGAAACTCCCCGAATCGCTGGCTTCCCGTGCGGGCACCAGCACCGTACTTCTCAAATAGCGTGACGACTGGCGGAGTCATGAGGCCTCCTTAGCTACCACTGATTCTTGCCGCGCCAACGGCTGCGTAGGTAGTGTGCGGCGGCCTTGGGCTGACGGTCCCGCGTGAATGCGCCCTTCTTGTTTCCGCCGACGCGCATGATGCCCGACGTGGTGGCGAAGTCGGCGAAGTTCCACATCTGTTCTCCGACCACGGCGTCAATCCGGTCAAACATCCGGTGGTTCATCTCCAGATACTCGATCTGATATTCCTCGCTCCACGGGTTTCCGGCCACGGCGGAGTGCAAACCGGGATAGGTGTCGGCGCCGTATTCGGTAATGATGATCGGCTTGCCGTCCCCGGCCCAGGCGGTCAGCTCCTGCTCCCAGGCCAGCTCGGCCGCTGCCAGGTCGCCGGTGTGGACGTACCAGCCGTAGTAGCGGTTCAACATCAACACGTCGCCGAATTGGGAGACCCGGCATCTGCCGTGCGGAGCCAGCATGACGTTGACGAATCCGACGGGCCGAGTGGGATCGGCCTCGCGAGCGACCTCAAAGAGCGGCCGGAAGTAGTTTTCCGAGCCTTCGGTGTCGGATTCTGGTTCGTTGGCAATGCTCCACAACACCACGCTCGGATGGTTCTTGTCGCGGGCGATCAGTTCTCGAATGGCTTCGGCGTGCACCTCACGGGTGGCGTCGTTGACGGTGGCCGATGAGAAGGTCTGGTAGCCCTGAGAACCGAAGATGCCGCCGCCGAGGCCCATATTGAGACCCACCGCGGCGGTCTCGTCGATGACAACGATGCCCTGGCGGTCGGCGTAGTCGATCACGTCTTCGGCATACGGATAATGCGAGGTGCGAAATGAGTTCGCACCGATCCACTTGAGCAGTTCGAAGTCGTGCAGCAGGTACGCGTCGTTGTGCCCTTTACCGATCACCGGTATGTCCTCATGCTTGCCGAACCCGGTGAAGTAAAACGGCTCGTCGTTGATCAAGAACCGGACGCCATCGACCTTGACTGTGCGTACGCCAACGCTTTGGTGGCAGCTGTCGATGACGGTATCGCCGTCTACCAGCTGCAGCTCAAGATCGTAAAGATAGCCGTCACCGGGTGCCCACTTGTGCACGTTCGGCACGTTGAGTGTGCCGCTGGCTCCAGTGCCTTGCGCTACTTGGTTTCTGTCGGCATCTCGCAAGATCACCTTCGTGTCGAGTTGATTAGCGTTCTCGGCCTCAGCGGCATAAGTGATCACGCCGGTGCCGTCCTCAAGATCGGTAGTGATCGTTACGTCGGTGAAATGAGCTTGGCTGGTGGCATACAGCCAGACGTTGCGGTGAATGCCCGCGTAGTTGAAGAAGTCGTGCCAGTAACGCTGCCGTTTTCCGGCTTGAGTGTCTTCGATGACGCCGGGCGGGATCGACTGCCAATGCAGGGTGTTGTTGATCACTGCGGTGATTCGGGCCTCTTCGCCGGGCGTGACATACGAGGTGATGTCGGCTTCGAACGGTGTATAGCCGCCCTCGTGCGACATCACCTCGGTTTCGTTGACCCAGACCGTCGCTCGGTGCGTTGCGGACTCGAAGTGCAGCACGATCCGCCGGCCCTCCCAGCCCCGCGGCACCCACACCGTCCGCTGATACCAGACGTCGCCGAAGTAGTCCCGTACGGCCGAATCAGCGGCGATGTCGTTGAAGCTCGCTGGCACTGCCATTTCACGGGCGGTGGTCAGTGGACCTGTGAACCACCTATCGGTTCGACCTTGCCCCTCAGGATCGAGAGCGAATTGCCACAGACCATTGAGGTTCTTGAGTTCGCGGGTCGCGGTGTCCTCGGGACGAAGCATGATCAACTCCTCTGCAGGGTGGTCGATGGTTCTCAAGCCATTTAGTCACCTCTTGTCGCGAAGCGCCATGGCCCCGCGACCCGGGCGTTACCGTTTCCGCGTGACGACATTCGCGCTGATTGGCAGCGGCTGGCGGGCGCAGATGTTCCTCAAGGTGGCGCGTGAGTTGGGCACGGTCAAGTGCGGAGGGGTAGTGGTGCGGAGTCCACTCCGCCTCGACGTACCGACCTTCCCGTCCGTGGACGCTTGCCTTCGCGAGGTCAGCCTCGATTTTGTCCTGACCGCTACGCCGCGAGCTGTGACGCCGGGCTTCATCGTCGAAGCGGTTGATAGAGGGCTGCCGGTGCTGGCCGAAACCCCACCAGCGGCTGATCTTGACGGTCTGCGGGCGCTGTGGTCGGCCGTCGGGGAGTCCGGGCTGGTCCAGGTCGCCGAGCAATACCCGATGATGCCCTCGCACGCCGCCCGAGCCGCCGTCGTCGCCGCGGGCATGATCGGTACGCCGACTCAGGTGCAGGTGTCTTCCACGCAGCAGTATCACGCCGTTGCTCTGATCCGTTGTCTGCTGTCTGCCGGGCGAGGGCCGGTGACGGTTCGTGCCACCCGATTCAGCGCGCCCCTGCTGCAGCCTTTGAGCCGTACCGGCTGGACTGGCGACGAGGAGCCGCACCTGACGACTACGACCATCGCGACCTTGGACTTCGGGGACGGACGCTCCGGTTTATACGACTTCACCGAGCAGCAGACGCGCAATCAGCTGCGGTTCCGGCGGCTGACCGTACGCGGATCGGCCGGCGAGCTGCACAACGACGAGGTGGTGCGGATGATCGGTCCTCGTACGCTGCTTCGCACGCCTCTGGTGCGGCGACAAACCGGGTACGACCTTGACCTGATCGGCTACGACACCGAGCACATCTCGCTTGGCTCCGAGGTGCTGTATCGCAATCCCTATCCGGGTCGGCGCTGGATGGACGACGAGATCGCCATAGCCACGCTGCTTGAGCGCATGGCGAGCTGGGTACGCGGTGAAGGTCCGGAACCATACCCGCTGGCCGAGGGCTTGCAAGATCAGCGGATCGCGCTGGCGATCGAGGAGTCGGCGGATACGGATACCACGGTCACCACTTCGTTGGAGGCATGGAGTTGACCAACTTGGAGATCGTGTCGAGAAGGCTCCGGCACGGCCAGAGAGCGGAGGTGTGGATCGTCGATGTCCGCAGCGGATCGGCCGACTTGGCGTACTCCACCGATACCTTGCTCCTCGAGGCACCCAACTGGGCTCCCGAGGGCGACGCACTGCTACTCAACGGAGACGGACTGCTCTGGCGCCTCGACCTTGAGCCTAAGGTCGAGCTGGAGCGCGTACCGATCGATGACCTGCCGCCGATCAACAACGATCATGTCCTGGACCCAGAGCGCGGCCTGATCTATCTGTCCGCGAACGATGGTCACATCTACGTCGCGCCCATGGAGGGCGGCACGGCGAAGCGCGTTACGGACGACTCGAGGTGCTATCACTTCTTGCACGGTGTCAGCCCGGATGGTTCGACACTTGCCTTCGTCGAACTCCCGCGTGGAAGACTTCCGGGTCCCGGCCGGCTGGCACTCATCTCCTCAGCTGGAGGTGAGACCCGCTATCCGGAAGCCGGCAGCAGCCACCTCGATGGGCCTGAGTATTCACCCGACGGTGCCTGGCTGTATTTCAATACCGAGGAGTTCGGCAGCCGCCCGGGCCATGCGCAACTCGCCCGCATGCCCGCCGACGGGGGCCGCATGGAGCGTCTCGTGGAGTCGGAATCGGTCGACTGGTTCCCGCATCTGTCGCCGGATTCTGAACTCGCGAGCTATATCAGCTTTCCGCCTGGCACGCTTGGGCATCCGCCTGACCTGGACGTTGAGGTGCGGGTAGTCCGTACCAGTGATTGGCGGGACGTGCTGACCCGCTTCCCGATCTTCGGCGGCCAGGGAACGATCAACGTCAACAGCTGGTCGCCCGACAGTCGTCGATTTGCGTTCGTGGCATATCCGATGGCCACTCCGCATCAGTAACTCGGACTTCGCACTAGCTGTGCCTGGTGCGGAGTCCAAGTAAATGATGCGGAGTGCGGCCATGAAAGTCGATTACGACTGAAGGAGCAATGGGGTGCAGGGGGTCCTCGCCGGATTCGCCGTCATCGGCATCATCATTGGCGTCGGCTTTCTGCTCGCCCAATTGCGGATCCTCGACGCGACGGCACAAGGCGTGCTCACCCGATTGGCCTTCTACGTGGCGAGTCCGGCCCTCATGATCACTGTGCTTGGCGGCACCGATGTACACCGCTTGTTCTCGGCCAACTTGATCGCCTCGCTCGGCAGCGTCGTCGTGGCTGCAACGAGCGCTGTGCTGCTGGCCCGGCTGGTCTGGCAACGAGAAGCCGGCGACACCGTGATCGCCGCGTTCTGCTCGGCCTACGTCAACGCGGGCAACCTCGGCATACCGATTGCCGCGTACGCGCTGGGCGATGCGGCGCTGGTCGCGCCGATGTTGCTCGCGCAGTTGATCATCCTACAACCGACCGGCCTCGCCGTGCTGGACACGATCACTCACGTACCGGTGCCAGGCATGTCCCAAAGCCGGCTGCTGCTGCTCCGGCTGAGCCGGCCATTCCGCAATCCACTTGCCGTCGGATCGCTGATCGGATTGGCGTTGGCTTTGACCGGGATCAAGCTACCGATGGTGATCAACGCGCCGCTGACTCTGATTGGCGCGATGGCCGTGCCCTCCGTACTGCTGGCGTTCGGCATCTCGCTCCGACTTGGACCGCGACCGGGCGCAGGCGAGCCGCCGGTCCAGGTCGGCGCACTCGTAGCGATCAAGCTGATCATGCAACCGATCGCGGCCTATCTCATCGGTGCGTACGCGGTGGGGCTGACAGGTCATAATCTGCTGGCGGTCACTGTGATCGCCGCACTACCCACCGCGCAGAACGTCTTTACCATTGCGATGCGCTACGAGCGTGGCGTGGTCTTGGCGCGGGACACGATCTTTGTAGCCACGCTGGGCTCCGTGCCGGTGATCTTGATCATCATCTGGTTGCTGGCCTGACGTGCGGTTACAAGGGTTGGTCAGCTAACCACGAGCCCTTGTCGGGTTCCCGCTCGTGATCTTGGATCCAGCCGATGATCTTGTTGAGATCCAAGCCGTAGTCCGGCCCATCGGTGGCCGAATAAGTCTGCAATCGCCGCCGAGCCCGCCCCATGAGGCGCAACGCGCCGACCTGGTTGCCCCTCTCGGCGTGCGTGATGCCTACACATAGCTGAGCGAGTCCTTGCCATAACTCCCGCTCAGCGTCGGGACCTGCCTTCCAGCGAGCCTCGAATACCTCATGGGCTGAAAACGGCCGTCCCTCGGCGAGCAATTCATGCGCATAGGAGATCGCCTCCAATGGTGGCAACGGTTCCTCCGACACCGGCTCGATGCCTTCGCTGCCGTAGTCCAGCGGCCGACCGAGTCGATCACGGGGACGCGCCTGCCGTGCTCGGCCCTGCGAGTCACGATCACGATCTTGGCTGCTGGTACGCCCCGCCAGGAACTCCGCGAGCTGCGGATCCGTGGCTAAGAATCGGTCAGCCTCCTCACCGCCATCGCAGCGGTAGAGACCGACAGTGATCGACTCACCCTCGCTGCTGAGCACCCGCCATACACCACCCGCGTCCTCCCAGCGGCGGAGCTTGGCGACGAAATCAGGGGTGGCCTCCATGACACCTGTATACCCGCATCTAAGTCCTACGCCGCGTCCCGCCGTGACGTCGTCGCCCGTACCGGATCTTTCGGCCGCAACGTCATCGAGGATGGGCCGGGAGTCAGCCGTGTGTTGATCATGTGGATACGCCAGGTCCGGCCGAGTTCGGCCAGCACCGTCCCCGCCTCCGCCCACGCGAACTGCTCGCCGATACACATTCGAGGTCCGGCACCGAACGGCAGGAACGCGCCTCGCGGGTGACCGGGAGTCTTCGGGTCGAAGCGATCGGGTGGCCCGGCCTTCGGGCGCAACCAGCGCTGCGGCCGGAATTGATCAGCCTCGGCCCACCACCGCGGGTCGCGATGCAGCAGCGCAGGGCTGATCAGGCACATTGTTCCTGCTGGCACCGTACGTCCGCCGAGCGTCAGCGGCTCCACGATCCGGCGACTGAACATCCAGGACGGAGGCGAGAGCCGCAGCGTTTCGGCGAGTACGGCCGTAGTCACCGGGAGCGTCGCCGACGGTAGCGCCGCCGCCGGCTGGTCTGCAGCTCGGCTTTCGTCCGCGGCGGCCCACTCCGCTTCGAGGTCGGCGCGTACGGTTGGTGCTTGATCGATAGCGGCGAGCGCCCAGGTAAGTGCCATGGCCGTGGTTTCGTGCCCAGCGAGCAGCAAGGTCATCACCTGATCTCGAACTTGCTGCTCGGTAAAGTCGGGCTGAGTCAGCAGATCCAGCACCGTCGGTTCGTCTGAGGGGTCTGCAGTCCGGCGACGTACCAGATCATCGACGACGTTCTCGAGGTCGGCCTTAGCCCGGCGTACGCGCCGAGCGGTGGGCAGCGGTGAGCGGACCAGAGAGACACCGCCCGGCGCCATGGCTAGCCGGAAGCCGGCGAGCAGGTCGGCCAGCGCTTGCCCGATCTGTGCCGCCGAGCCCCGGAGGTCGGAGCCGAAGAGCGCCGTGCCTACACCATCCAGGGTCAGCCCCGACATCTCGGCGACAAGATCAATTTCGCCACCGTCGGACCACCGGTCGGCGGCTCGGCGCGCGGCGGCCGTGAAGGATCCCAGGTAGCCCAAGATCCGTTGTGGGTGGAATGCCGCCTGAAGTGCACGACGCTGACGCAGGTGCGCCTCACCCTCGCTAGTGAGCAGGCCGTCGCCGAGCAGCAGCCGGGCGCGTACCAAACCTCGGCCCTTCCTGGTATGCCGAGCGTGGACGGTCAAAAGCTCCCAAACCTGAGCGGGGTCGTCTAGGAGCAGAACGCGTTCTGAACCGACGCGAAGCGGGACCTGGTTCGCACCGTTGGCCAGCAACACGTCGAGGAAGTCGACCGGGGAGCGCCGGAACGCCTGGAGCAGTGACAGGTTGATCTGCAGCGACCGCGCCGATCGGGTACGCGGGCCGGCAGCGGCGATGCTGTTCCGCTCGGTGATCATCCTGGGGACAATTGTGCCCCGCGTGTGTCAACTCACTCGTCTGAAAGTGTGTTACCCGCGTACTCGGGGACGAACGTCCCAGTCGTAAATGACCGATGTCCGCATGATCAGATCCTGGATCGAACGGTTTTCGCGGCTTATCGCGACCCAGAGCAGGCCAATGGGGAAGATGCCGCAGAGTACGGCACGGAGGAAGGCTGACGCGACATGGAGCCGCTGACCGATGCGATCGACTACCCGGAGGCCCATGACGTGACACCCGTAGGTGCGGCCGCCGCTGCGCCATGACGCTGTGAGATAGAGCGTCAGCACGAGGTAGCCCACGACAACCGTTAACTCCCAGGACGGCGTCAGCGGCTGAAAACTCGACGGGCGGTACAGGAAAAGCACCGCGCTGAATCCCAGATAGATCGCGGCCATGGCGACGGCGACGACACCGAGATCAATCGCAGCCGCTAGAGCGCGGGTGATAAGGCCGGCTCGTCGGCCCTGAAAATGCCGGACCTCCTTCGGAATTGGATCGATCCTGGCTGTCATGTGTCGACCTTGATCGATCCGCCGCCGAGAGACTCGGGCTCGCCTGGTGCGTCGGTATGTCGCGCTCGTCCGCGACGGAGCAACCGATCGATGATGTGGGCCACCCTCTCGTCCGCCTCGATGCTCTGGACCCGGACGTCGCGTACGACTTCGGACGCCATCGAACCGGTGGATTCGCGGATGATCTCGGGGAGATCGATGCCATCGATTATCTGTTCGGCAAGCGCCACCAGGTCAACTCGATTGATGACAGCGTCGACGTCGACTCGCGCGACGATCTTGTCCAGATCCAGGCGCTCAACGATCCGGTCGAGCTCGATCCGGTCGGCAACTGCATCGATATCGAGACGCTTGGCGACAATATCGACGTCGATCCGGTCGACAATCGCGTCCAAGTCCACTCGGCGTACCACTTCATCGATGTCGACTCGATTGATGATCGCCTCGATGTCGACGGTCGCGACCAGATCATCAAGATCAACTCGCTCCCGGACGATCGTGGTGAGGTCCAGAGTGTTGAGCACCTCCTGCACCACGGCCGGAACGATCACGGCCACCAGTCGTTGGACATCATCGCCAGCCTTCAGCCGAGTCCGACGGCCGCGGTTAGCCAGCATGTCGACCGCGCGCGCCGGATGCAGCCTCTCATCAATGAGCGGCGGATGGAGCACGATACGCGCGATCGGCGCAGTCGTGCGGGCAATTCCCCTCGTCACCATTGCCGCGGCCCAAATTGGCAGGGCGGCAACACCGAGTACGGCGTCGACCACCTTCGCTGCCTTGGGACGGGCCTGTTCCATGGGTCAATCGTCCTCCCCGGCGGACGATTTGGACTCCTGCCGCCGAGGTGGGGTGGGTTTATCAAACATCAGATCTGCTTTGCACGCGCTTTGTTCGGACGCTCCGAGTCAATGGCCGGCTCATCGTCAACGCCTTCCTCAGGAAGCAGACCCTTCTGATGCAGGGTGTAAAGCAGGATGAAGCCGGGCACCACAATGAGTCCAGCAAGCACGACGACGACCAATACGGCACCGAGCGTGCCGCTGGGTGCCGCGGCCGCGGAGAACGTCAGAGATTCCGGCAGGATGTACGGCCACTGAGCGTCACCCCAGGCGAGCATGGCAATTGCTACCGCAACGACAGCGATCAGTCGCGCGCCGCGGTGGGCATTGCGAATCAGCAGCACCAGGGCGCCGACCCCACACAACGTGCTGATGATCACCGGCGGCAGTGCCCGGGACGTTAAGCCGTTATAGAGGTATGGAGCATCGGCACGTAGCACGAAGGTGCCGATCACGCCGATGACGCCGACGACGGCGGCCGCGATGATCGCGCGGCGGCGGAAATAGTTGACCATCGCCATATCGCCCAGACGCCGGGCATCCCACACCAGATAGACCGAGGCCAGGTACGCGACCGCCGCCACTGCCAAGATGCCGGCATGGATCGAGGACGGGTTGATCCAGCTGGCCACCGGATCCCCGGCCTCGCCGCCAGCAGGCACGCGGCCGGAGGCGATGCCTCCAGCGATGGCTCCGAAGCAGTAGGGCACCAGCACCGAGGAGGCGGCAAACGCGGCACCGAAGGCACGCCGATACCGCAGCGTGATCACTGCCTTCCGGAAGGCGAAGCTCGCCCCGCGCAGCACAATGCCTAGGGCGGCGATGGCCAACGGCACGAATAGCGTCAAGGTGATCGAGGCGTACGCCTCCGGAAACGAAGTCCACAAGACCACGAAGATGAAGATCAACCAGACATGGTTGGCTTCCCATACCGGGCCGATGGATTGCTCGATCGTCTCGCGGGGATACGCGCCGCGGTCGGCTCCGCCGGCGGTCAGATCCCAGAACCCCGCACCGAAGTCGGCACCGCCGAAGACCGCGTACGCGACAACGGCGAGCAGCAAGACCACTGCGACGATGGTGCTCATCCCACCGGTTCCTCTGCTCTGGTGGAGGCGCCTTCGGCCAGCAAGCTTGGACCGTACGGGGTGTCAAGATCAGTAAAGCTCCGGGCCCTGCGGAACCGCCTGCTCATGGTGCGCAGCACCAAGATCGTCGTGGTACCGAGCAGGGCGTACAAGATCACGACAGCGATGAACATGATCCATACCCCGGGGTTGGCGGTGACCGCCTCTTCAACCCTCATGAGGTTGTAGACAATCCACGGCTGGCGGCCGACCTCGGTCACCACCCAGCCAGCTTCCAAGGTGATCACCGCAGCTGGGCCGGCCACGACTGCGGCTCGGAGAAACCACTTGGTCTGCGGCATCCGACGGCGGAAGATCCATGACAGCGCGTACCACACCGCCAGCAAGAAGAGCAACGTCCCAAAGCCCACCATGATGTCCCAGGCCAAGTGCACGATGTTGGTCTCCCGAATCGTCGGCCGCTGATCGGGCGGCACCGTGTCCAGGCCTTGAACAACGGTCGCCTTGCCGGTGCTGGGATCAGAAAGCCACGACGCCAGGCCGGGGATCGGAAGGCCGCCGGTGACCGTGCCGTCGGCATTGAGATGGCCCAGCAGGGTCTCTGGTACGTCGCTGCTGGTGGTCGGCACCAGCTCGATTGCCGCAAACTTGACCGGCTGGTTGGCGTACACCCAACGAGCCAGCCCATCGCCGATACCTAACTGAATCGGCGTCATGATCGCTCCGACAGTGAACGGGATCAGAAAGCCGAGATAGTGATAACGGTCGCGTCGACCACGCAACATCGCGGTGGCATAGACAGAAGCGATCAAGAATCCGCCAACGAGGTAAGCGGCGATCACCATGTGCGCTGCCTGCCACGGCATCGAGGCATTGAAGATCACCTGGACGGGTATGACCTGGACCACATTCCCGTTCGAGTCGAGCGTGAAGCCGGCTGGCGCGTTCATCCACGCGTTCGCCGAAACCACCGAAATGGCGCCGAAGATGCCGGCGATGACGATCGGTACGCCGGTCCAGAAGTGCGCCCAAGGCTTCAGCCGTCGCCAGCCGAAGATGTAGATCGCGATGAAGATGCCTTCGGTGAAGAAGAACAAGCCCTCGAATCCAAAGGGCACGCCGAAGGCCTCACCCCACTGCCCCATGAAGCGCGGCCACAACAGCCCGAACTCAAAGGTCAGCACAGTGCCGGTGACCGCGCCGACGGCGAACGTCACCGCCATGTACTTCGACCACCGCTGCGCGAGCGTCAAGGCATCCCGATCGTTATGCCGGATGCCTCGGTAGTTGGCGATCAAGGTCATGAATGTCCAGGACACGCCTAGCGGCACCAAGATAATGTGGAACCCGAGTGTGAACGCCATTTGCGCGCGCGCCCAAGGCACGGGGTTCACCTGGAGGATGGTCGTAAGTGTGCTGAGCGTCGCAGACACTATGACACCGATCCTTCGGTTCCGTGCGCCAAGATCACCGCGCGTCGACGCGCATGCTGACCTCTAACACGGTCAGCCTGGCTGATATGGCGACTGCCGGCATCACCCGCTTGGGATGAACTGTGGCTATGCCAGGACAGAAGCTCTGAGCGTCGCGACACGCTGATTTCGCATCACCATTGATCCCGCAGCCTCGGATTTAGGCCATATCGGGTTCAGTCGTGATGCAAATTCACGGACTGCGTCGGAACGGATGCGTTCACCAGCACCCGTCTCCCACGCAGTGATGACCGTGGCGACTGCCCGACCCGCTCGAGGCTGCAGCCAAATGAGCGCGACGACGAGAAACTGCTGGCGAATGACATTTCTGAGTCGATTCAGTGAAATGTCATTCGCCAGCAGTTAACCAGTGGCCAAGTACATCCGGAGAAATCGGGAGGTAGAGCAGTTAATGCTTGAAGCCATGGCAGAGCACATCACTCTGCTACGCCAGTTGGGTCAGCCTGTACCTGAGCCGGCCAACGCAGCCTGGGTCACAATTTTGGATCCTGCGGCTGCTTAGCATTTGCCCTCACAGCATTCGACGGCCTTTCTTTGCGCAAGTGCCTAAGCAGTCGAGGTCTCAGCCTTGGCCACTTTGGACGCCGTCTCGGCCTGACCCTATGACATCAGCAGCATGGCGAGATACATCAAGATCACCGGGCTGCCGTAGGCCATGGATGGCAGGTAGACAAGGGAAGGTCCGACATCACCCCGGCTAGGGGCCGCCGCGCCAGTGATCAATGCGGTGATGATCGGGCATGAAACCGTGGCGAACACCCCAAAGCACGGCCTGCGTACGGCTCGCGACGCCGATCTTGCGGTAGATCGTCCGGATATAGGACTTCACTGTGTTGGGGCTGAGGAAGGTGAGCGCTGCCACCTCGGCATTGCTCTTCCCCTGAGTAATCAGCGCCAAGATCTCTGATTCACGATCGGTCAGGCCCTCATTCCGCCCGGGCCAGTTCAACCCGTTCAGGCTGCGTGGCCGGGCCGGCGGCTCGCTAATGACGATGTCCCCGGCGTGGATCGCTTCCAGGGCCGCGACGAGATCACGCGCCGGCAAGGCCTTGGACAGATACCCGCGTACGCCGCGGGCGCGGGCGGTCTCGATGAGGTCGGGATGGAAGTTCCAGGTGTACATCACGACATGACGGGCGCGCGGGTTGCGTACCAAGAGGCTGATCTCGTCATGATCGGATTCCGGCTGAGCGAAGGAGTCATAAAGCACGATATCCACGGCGTCTGATACGTCCTGGTTGCTGTCGAGTTCAGCAATCGTCACTCGATCGCTGTATTGCTCGAGGATGTGCGCCACACCCATAACCACGATGTCGTAATCGTCGACCAAGGCGATGGTGATTGGGCTACCCACATCCGGACTATAAACCTCCCTAGGGGTGTGATGCATCCGCCCTTGGGGTGGTTCAGTGGATGACGGAGCGATGCCTTATGTCTGCAGGTATCGCTCCACATCGCAACCGTTTATCACTGTGCGAGGAGGAAGCAGTGGAGATCATCGGTGTCATAGTGGCCGGCATCATCATCGGCTTATTGGGCAAGTTTGTGGCTCCTGGAAACCGGGACAACATCCCCATCTGGCTGACCATCATCTGCGGGATCGGCGGAGTCCTGCTCGGCTGGTTCATCTACACCGCGTTCGGCGGAAACGGCAGTCCCGGTATCGACTGGGTACGCTGGCTGATCGCTCTTGCCGTGGCCGTGGTCCTCGTCATGATCGCGTCGGCGCTCACCGCCCGGTCGCGATCCAGCGCGCTCTGAGGCGGTAACGGGCAGCTAGTCGCTGCACGGGTCGCGGGCAGCGATGGCTGCGGATCTTGCTGACGCCCCACCTCCTCCACGCCCCACCTGTAAGTGGAGCGCGAAGCGAGAAGGTGGGGGCGTCAAGCGAGAAAGTGGGGCGTCACCGATACTCAGCGCCGCCTAAGCTGCCCGCGCTGTTCGGCTTGGGCACTGATCGACGTATAGGGTCTATGGACTCATTCGCCTGACTTTGGCTCGACCAGCACGAGCCAGTTGCCGCTGTTATCCCGCATTACGGCCTCCACGCCGTAGGGCCGGTCGGACGGCGGCTGAGGAAACTCCACGCCCTTGGCAGTGAGATCCTCATAAGTCTTCTGGCAGTTGTCGACCCTCAGACCGATGCCGCCCATCCGGCCGTCGGCGAGCGCACGACGTACCACATCGGCCATCTCCTCATCGAGCGGAGGGCCCGGAAGCATCAGCGTGATCTCCACTTCACGCTGATCGGGGTGTCCCACCGTGACCCAACGGAAGTCGCCCAGCATGGCATCTGTGCGTGGCTCAAACCCAAGCACGTCGGTGTAGAACTTCTTGGCTTCGTCCTGGTCGGTCACGTAGACGGTCACCAGGGAGACATTTGTGATCATGGCTAGAACGCTAGTGCCCTTATCCTTCGGCCGGCTTCTCCGAAATTGCTCTCTCTTGCAGTCCGCGCATGAAGATGTAGCAGCCGGGGATGTGGGGTACGCCGTTGCCGCCGTAGCGTTGCTGAAATTCCAAAGGCGTCTCACCAACCAGCGAGCGAAACTTCGCGCTGAACGATCCGAGGCTCGAGTAACCCACCAACATGCAGACCTCGGTGACTGTCAGGTTGGTGGCGCGCAGCAGGTCCTGAGCTCGCTCGATGCGGCGGTGCGCGAGGTACTGCGCGGGTGTTTGGCCGTACTCCGCGCTGAAGCTGCGAATGAAGTGGTACTTCGACACCCCGGCCCGCTGGGCGACCGTCGATACGTCGAGGTCCTCGGCGTAGCAACTGTCCATGAGGTCACGCGCGCGGCGCAGGTGCGGGAGCAAGTCAGTTGCTGCGGGCATGCCGGATCGTCACGTCCCACGCCAACTCAACGAGAGCGCCCGCACCCCTTCACATTAGTGAGTCTAAATTGCTGCAGCAGGCTCGAACGTCGCGAGCAGGGCTTCGAGTGCGGCCTGGTCGGGCCCGACGAAGGGGGCTGCCTGGGGCGCGAGCAATACGGTTTCGTAAAGCTGATCGTCGGGCTTGGATACCGGCGGCAAGTGGCTGCTGAAAACCGCGGAAGCTCCCCAGGCACGCAGCGGATCAACGGTGGCGCGGAACCGTGCCGGGTCGACGTGGTGCACCCAGGGGCTATCGATGGATGCCCACAGCAGCTGAAGATCGCGGACCTGATCGCCGACCGCGCGTACATCGGATGTGGTGGCGAGCTCCAGCGACGGCATCGGCGCCCCGAAGCAGTCTGAGCTGAACAGGGCGCCGGTCTTGTCGTCGAGGAAGCCTGTGGTTGACGGGCTGTCGAACAACGGTGGGCGGAAGCAGTGCAGCCGACGATCGCCGACGTTGAGTGCCTCGCCTGGGTTGAGGAGGAAGACCCGTTCGAGTGGCACAGTCCACTCGGTCGACATGATGCCCATGCCGAGGAACGTGGTTACGAGGCGGGCGCGTGGCGCGGCTTGGAGAAGCTTCCACAGACCGCCGGTGTGATCGCGGTCGGGATGCGTCATCCAGATCCACCGCACGTCGGCTGGATCGAGCACCTGGGCTAGGGCGGACACGAAATCCTTGTCCGCAGTGCTGAGACCGGTGTCGATGACTACCGGCTGCTCGGCGTGAAGCACAAAAGCGTTGACGGGGAGGAACAGCGGGGGAGCTCCTCCGAACCCTGGAACTGGGGCGAAGTCGTTGAGGACCGTGACATCGCCGAACCGGTGAATCTGCATGGCGCGCCTCCTTGCGCTTTAGAAGGGGACCTGGGTGGTGAGCAGCCCCCCGGGTTGGCCGCCGTCTGAATGAGGACGGCCGGAAATGACGCGGCAAAAGTCGGCGGCATCCATGACGATCTCTTCACCGCCGGTGCCGGAGCTCCAGCTGCCACCGGCCGGGCCGGTGAGCTGCAATCGGTAGGGCTGGCCATGGCGGCAAGCCCACTCGGCCACGACATCTGCGACCAGAACGCCGTCGTGGTCGGTGGTGATCACCGGCTCTCGACCTGTCGCGCGAGCGAGGTCTAGGCGGTGCATCCACGGGTCGCGAGTAAGGATCACATCGGTTACGTAGCCGATGGACCATGTTTCCGGTACGCCGTTGAAGACCTCTGCTCCCGGCAGGCGTATATGGCGTACGAAGCGGGGAACCCGCCGACGACCTCTGGCGCCTCGCGGGGCGACGTGATGCAACTCGGCGCGCAGCTCCTCCGGCTTGAGATGCTGGCGCTCTTCGACCTGGAATGCGGTCAGCGCGTCGACCTGGGCCTGGCCGGGCTGTTGCCGGGCCGTGGCGGCGCGGGTTTGGCGCACCACTTCGAGAGGGCTTGCGAAAAGTTTCGCCTGGCCGATGATGTGGGCGACTAGCTCCCGTACGTCCCACGCCGTGCAGTCAGTGGGCCGGGTCCAATCCTCTGATTGGAGTGCGTCGACGGCATCGATGACGCGCTGGTACTCCGTCTGGGCCAGCCGCGTCGCGGTCGGCCGTTTGATCTTTGGCTGGACAGCGCGGGGACCCGGCCAGGTGGTTGTAGTGATGATCATGAGGTGCTCCTCGTGGCGGAGGTTTGACGACGCGGACGTCGGGATGGAGTTGTCCGCCGGTTGGGCTCCGGCGGATCGGGGGGCAGGCCGAGACCGTCAGCCCAGAGATCGATGGCGCGGTCCAGCAGCGCCGACCACCTGGTGCCACCGGGGTCGTTGGCGAGCTGCTGGTTGATCAGGCCGGCGATGATCGCTGTAAAGATGTCGAAGTCGGACGGGTCGGTCAGGTCTAGATTGCGGAAGATTTGTTTTCCCAGCTCGAGCACTCGGACAGCCGGTGCGTAGGAATCCTCACTCGGCTCGAAACCGGGAATGGTGCGCTGGTTCATGAGCTGGTGGCGCGCTGGGTTGGCGACTGCGAACTCGAAGAACAAGCGCGCAGCTCCGCGGATCACTGCCCGTGGAGACTGCGGCAGTTCCGCCAGCTCCGCGTGGGCGATCCGCTCGTAGTCGCTCCACGCCTGGCCGAACATCGCGTCGTAAATCGCATTTTTAGACGCGAAGTGGGTGTAGAGCGACGGCGCTCGCATGCCTACGCGCTCGGCGAGATCGCGCAGCGTGAACTCGACGAGGCCTTTTTCCTGCGCAAGCTGCCACGCCGCCTCAAGAATCTCCGCGCGAGTTGCCTCACGGCGTTCGGCAATCCTATCGCGCTTAGGAATAACTAACATCATTAGGAGAATGCGCTCTGAACCAGGTCGTTGTCAATGGGTTAGGTGCAGGTAGCCCGTACGAGATGCTCGGCGGGGGCAAAGCTGTCAATTATTTGCGTTGCGGAGTGGTGCCTGGCATGACCAAAGAAGGCAAGATCATCTTGCATCCGGGCCGCAGTCTCCGGGCGCGAGGCGCCCTGCAGCTTGTTGAGGACGGGTCCGTGTCAGATCACGACGACATCTCCGGCAAAACGGACGGCTCAGCCGGCCACCGTTTCTCCGCACATCTCCACGAATGCAGCTCGTCTTCGGCGCTTCGGCCAACATCTCTCCGCACGGGGGGGCCGTTCATGTGCGGCGACTCGCGCTCGAACCTTCCTGCAGCTTGTGTGTCAGCGACCGGTTGCCACGGTTAGTCGACAGAGTTCCGCCCACGCGGCGGCGTCAACCCCGACACCGGATGGTCCCTGACCGGTCCACGTCGCGCAGATGTCGATTGCTTCGATTAGCATCCTGCGCAGCATGGCATCAGGATCAGGGACCAGCGCATGTGCGGTGCCCTCGACCGCGCAGCTGACAGCGTGGGGTGCGGCCTGCCTACGGAACGCTGCTAGCCGCGGATGGAAGTTACTGGTGAAGCGGTCGGCCCATTGCCTCGCGTGAGGCACTGCCTCAAGCACGCGCTCACTGTCTGAAGAAAAGCCGTCGCTCCGCCCATCCAGTTGTGCCAACACCCTCTCGCAGACCAGAACCGAGACTGCGAGGATTCGCTGTCGGTCGGCTGCTGCAACGGGCAGCGCGGCTGTAGCGCAGCGAAGGGTGATCAAGGCATCGATGTGCGGATCGTCGCCGGTCAGGCCGATTACCGATGGAATCAACTCGGCCAGACGCGGACGACCCTCGTCGGTGGTGTAGTCGTTCACCAGACGCGCGACGTGTGCCAGCAACGGGTGCGTGCACGCTGGGTGATCACTCCATCGCTCGCCGGCGAGGTATGACGCCAACTCCATGAAACACGCACCCTTACGTGGCCTTCGGTGCTTTCCTCGCGAGAGCACCGGCAGCATGTCGGGCAAGTCTTGCTGGGTCTTTGCCATGGCGAACCTCCCGGAACGGTGAGACCTCACACACGACTAGTCTGCGCCGATGCGTCCCCGCGAAGATATGACGTAGAACGGAAATTTTCGAGCCGCTGGGAGCTGCAGTTCGATGACCTGCATGCACTGCAGGGCCTGAGCGGTACTCGCTTATCAGTTTGATAAGTCGGACCTCGCCACTTGACAGTGATGTCTCCAACGCCGCGGCACTGTTGAGACCACTCGCGAGGCAGTGTTGTTGATCTTGATTCGACACCTGCTCACGCGCGGGTGTGACCGGCGTAAGCCACGATCTAGCGCCCCAATATGACGATCTGGACCGCAAGCTCAACCAGGGTCCGGGCTCGCCGCACGAGTGATTCGGCTTTGGCAGCCATTACGAGCGCCACCCCGTACTCCGCATCGCCCTTCGCGGAGAGCAGCTCGCGCAGTGCCTTCTCTGCAGTCGAGGCCTGTGGGCCGCTTGCCCAGGACCTGCTTCAGTTCCCCGCGGGAATTCGGCCCTTTCCGGTTCGGCCTCGCAGCGTCGGCAAGAAATCCTGCCGCACTCATAATTGACGCATGGCCCCTTACCGCCGGGACGATCGTTGTTGCCAATCCCGACGCGGCCAGCGGCACTGGCGCGGTGATCGCGGTCGATCCGGGGAATGGGCGGCAGGCGTTGCTGTCTCGAGGTGATCTCTTCGTCGACCCGTCGAACGTGGCGTTCCTAGCCGATGGCAGGTTGGTGGCGCCATGATGCGAGTCAACCCGGGGAACGGCGAGCACACGGATCTCGCGCCGGGCGTACGGTTCACCACGCCAACCGGAGTTGCGCTCGACGGAAACGACAACCTCCTAGTAACCGACGCAGATATTCAGGGCTTGGCAAGCCGTCTGCATCGGCTCGACCAGGGCGCCGCCCCCCGCATCCTCGCCACCGCAAAGCCGCCGCGAGCGGTTTACTTCGGCATCGCCATCGAAGGTACGGGCAAGATCCTTGTTGTCAACAATCCGAATGGCCCTCAGCGGGAACTGCTGCGTTTTGATCCGACGAACGGGGCAATGGCGAAAGTGTCCAGCGGCAACAAACTCATCGCTCATTCCGGAGTCGCGGTCGAGGCAAACGGCCAAATCCTGGTGATCGATCAGGTGGTTGGCGTCGTTCGCATCGACCCCAACAACGGATCGCAGACCGTGGTCTCTAGCGGCGGCCACCTGGCCGGCGCAACGGGCGGCCCCACCGGCCTGACGGTGCGCAGGTAACTCCCGCGCCCCTGCCGGGAAAGTGGTCAGCTCTGACAGTTCTTGATCGATTCATCCCTGTCGTATGCGACCACTTTCCCAATCAGCCACCAGCCAGTCGGAACTCGCTGACCACTGCAGATGTGAGCTGGGTTTCCGAGTGGCGGTTCACGACTTGGGGCGCAAACCTGCGCGAATTCCCGGTTCGGTCATCCGCCGGTACAGCTGGTCCATCTCTCGCGCTGTGTACGGCAAGTCGTTCTCGAGCCACCATCGCACACCGAGCCCAACCAGTGCGTTGACGGCGAACTCCACGACCGCCTCCAGCGGAACCTGGGTTTCGCATTTGGGCGCCCTGGCAGCGAGCTCTGGCTCGAGCAGCTCAGACAGAAACCGGTGGAGGTAGCGAAGGAACGCCTCGGCTCCCCGCTTGCCTGCCATGGCCTTCCATACCTCTCGGTGCCGGCCAAAGTGCTCGAACACGGCGAGGGTCTGCGAGGGTGGCCGGCTCCCAGGGGAACCGTCGATGCCTGAACTCTCCGGCTGGAACGCTGCGCGGAGCTCCTCAAGCCCGAAGACGAGGAGCTCCTCCTTGTCGCGGAAGTGTGCGTAGAAAGTCGATCGGCCTACGTCTGCACGGTCGATGATGTCTTGGATGGTTACGCGCTCGTAGCCCTGCTCCACAATCAGGGAGATCAGCGCGCTGCGGAGCAGCTCCCGGGTGCGCCTGACCCGGCGATCGACCTTCTCCTCCGTCATCGGCGCCTCCCACCATCTACGGATCTTTCCGAACAATCCCGGCGAACCGTTCGATAACGCACATCTCGGCCGAATTGACTGTTGTCGTGTGCTAAACCGAACAGTACCACTAGTAATGAACAATATGTTCATAACTGGACTCAATGTCGGATTGGAGGAGACTTCCATGTACGACGCCCCGATTTATATCTGGGTACTGGCCTTGATCCCCGTGGTCGGGATTCCTGGCATCACCAGCGTCATGCTCTACCGGGGAGCCCTGGCCGCCGGGCTCAAGCGGCGGACGGCCTCGACAGTCCTTGCTGTGGCTGCCGCTGTATTCGCCGCCTGGATTGTGACAACCGGGCTGCTCGGAGCCGCCGGCTTTTACCACCAGCCTTCGGGCCAGGCGGCTCCATGGTTCGGCGCCACGTTCGCAGTCGCGCTGCTTGCGCTGCTCGCGGCGACCCGCATACCGACGGTGGCCCGCATCCTGACCGGCCCGGGCAGCCTCGTACGGCTCACAGTGCCGCACACGTTGCGGGTCTTGGGTGTGACATTTCTGCTTGTGATGGCGGCGGGACAACTACCGGCGGTGTTTGCATTGCCCGCTGGATTGGGTGACATCGCGGTTGGACTTGCTGCGCCTTTCGTTGCGCTACGGCTGATGAGAGGCACCGGCCGTAGGCGGGCGGTGTGGTTCAACGTGCTCGGAATAGTGGACCTGGTTGTCGCCTTGACTATCGGCTTCCTGGCCGGTCTCGGCCCTTGGCAGGTCATCGATGTCACCCCGACGACCGAGGCGCTGGCTCTGGTTCCCCTGGTCTTGATCCCGACGGTGGCCGTACCGGTCGCGATTTCGTTGCACATCGTGTCTCTGATCAAGCTTCGTGCCGATGGCCTCGACACCGGGCAAGGGCCTGGACAGACTGCAGCAGCGCGCCAGCAGTCCACAATGTCCGACGTCCTGTCCAACTGAGACTGGGAAAGCCATGAGAACGGCATATCGAGTACTTGCGCTAGCGATAGCCGCGTTGGTGGTGATCCAGGCGGCTGTCATCGGCTACGGGATGTTCGCACAGCTGAATTGGATCGACCATGGCGGCACGCTTGATAAGTCAGCGCTGGAATCCAGCGCGCCTGGCGCAGCGGCGTTCTTGCTGCACGGTTTGAATGGCGGCATCGCGTTGCTACTGTCGTTGGCGTTGTTGATCATCTCGTTCTTCGCCAAGATTGCCCAAGGTGTCAGATGGGCGGTTATCGTCTTGATCGCCACCGTGGTGCAGGTTGCCCTGGGCATGCTGTCGCATACCCTCACCGCGGTTGGCGCGCTGCATTGGGCGGTTGCACTGGTTCTGTTCGGCGTTGCTGTGGGAGCGGCGACGCACGCACGCAAGCTTGCTCCCGTCAAGGAGAGGGTGCCAACCGATGTCGCCTGATAGAAAGGTGAGCAATGCCTCGTAGCTCCACCCGGCTACGACTCATCGTCGCCATCCTGGCGGCAGTCGCGGTCCTTGCGCCGCTCGCCTGGCTTTGGCAGTCGAGTCTGGTGGGCAAGAGCTATTCGGTGATGGGCATGGGCTATCTGGACTATGGGGGTGGTCCGGTCGCCGAACATGATCATGGTTCGACGGCTCGCTCAGTCGCGGATCTCAAGGTCGAGGACTCGCGCAAGGCCGACGTACGCGTTGATCTTGTGGCCGAGCAGCAAAACCTCAACATTGGCGGCCGGTCGGTACCCGGCTATACCCTCAACGGCACCTCACCGGGCCCGACGATTACGGCGCGGCCGGGGCAGCTGGTCGAGGTGCATCTGCGCAACGCCTCGGTGAAGGCTGGCATCGCGATGCATTGGCATGGCTACGACGTACCGGCGGCGATGGACGGCGTGGCTGGTGTGACTCAGGACGAGGTGCCGGTCGGCGGCGAATTCACGTATCGCTTTGTGGCCGATCAGATCGGGACGTACTGGTATCACTCCCACCAGGTCTCCCATGAGCAGGTGATCGGCGGGCTCTTCGGCTCACTTGTGGTGCTGCCCAAGACCGGTCACAGCGACGGCGTCGATGTGGTGGCGGCCGCTCATACGTATTCCGGTATGAAGACGATCAACGGCGTGGCCGGGGATCTCAAGGTGCCTGCCAAGCCGGGCCAGCAGGTGCGGCTCCGAGTGATCAACACCGACAATGGCCCGATTGAGAGCTGGGCGGACATGCCGTTCCGGGTGCTTGCGATCGACGGCTACGCGGTTAATGGCCCGACCGATGTGACCGATCACTCGGTGACGATCACCGCGGGCGGTCGCGTTGATCTTGGAGTCAGGATGCCAACCGACGGCCGGGCCGTACGGGTGCAGGTCTCGAAGGGCACCGCCGTCATTCTCGGCACCGGTGATCCTGCCGTGCCGCCCCAGCCCGCGGCGGCGGTCGACTTCCTGAGCTACGGAAGCCAGACTGCGTTGCCGTTCGACCCAGCGAAGGCGAACCGGCGCTTCGACTACTCCATCGGCCGCCGCCCTGGCTTCGTGCGTGGTGTCCCCGGGCTGTGGTGGTCGATCAATGGCCATCTCTATCCACACGTGCCGATGTATGTGGTCCGCGATGGCGACATTGTGATCATGCACATCGACAACCACAGTGGGCAGGTACATCCCATGCATCTGCACGGCCATCATGCGGTAGTGCTTGCCCGCAATGGCGTCGCCGCTACCGGGAGCCCCTGGTGGATCGATTCACTGAACGTGCTGGACGGCGAGAGCTATGACATTGCCTTTGTTGCCACTAATCCCGGCATCTGGCTCGATCACTGTCATCATCTCAAGCATGCGGAGCAGGGCATGGTGGCTCATCTGATGTATGAGGGGATCACTACGCCGTACCGAATCGGGGGAACCGCTGGCAACCAGCCCGAATAGCCGCCGTTAAGACGACCGGCTCGCAGCGCACTCGATGGGTCGTTTCGCAGCACAACCGTCACAATGGCCCGGCGAGGCAATCGCCGCAGGGAGGGCAAGGCTTGCAACGAACTGGTGCTGCAACCAAAACGTCAGCTCGAGTTGCGGGAAAGCAAGCGCCGATATGACGCGCGGTTTCTTAACCGGTTTGATCCAATCAACTCCGGAACCCAGGGTCTCAGTAGCGGGTGATATTCGGCTGAAAGGCCTTGTGCGGCTCCTGTCACCCTTGCTTGGGTGGTATGTCCGGCGACTCATTCAGCGATTCACTTTGCACCCCTCAAGATCGCGGCCGAGGCTGGAAAGAGGCAGCCGCGAAAGACGAGCCGAGGCTCTAGTAGTCGACGACACTCCCGCAGCTCATGTTCGTGACGGTGGCTGTCAAATCCAGCGGCACGGCTATTCGACAATGCCGTAGGTCACGTGGAAAGTGGTCGACAACGACACGTAATCGGCTTCGGTGCGTGTCGTAGTCGACCACTTTGTGCCTAGGAGCCGCCATCGAGTTCGAGACGTGGCTTGTGCGGAGGAACGCAGCCAGAGGAGTCGGCTTCACCCGATCGGCCGATCCCACGCCCAAGTATGAAAGGAGAATCTGCTCATCTGCAGAGAGTCTGAAAGCTGCACCTCAGCGAGGTGAGCCTCGCCAAAAAAGATCGTGCGCGTTTGACCTGTGTCTTGACAGGTCAAACGCGCACGATCTTTTCGTCAGCTGGGCTGGTCGACGGTGAAGTGCACGCCGCTGAACTGCTGACGCCAGCCCGACACATCGAGAGCGACCTCGTTCGGGTCGCCGTCCAGATCGAGGCCTCGGGCGATGAGGTCCGCCAGATCGGCCATGTCAGTTGTCTTCATTCCGAGCCGAACCAACTCCGGAGTTCCCATCCGCAGACCATTCATGTCGCCGTCGACGGCGGTATCGGGCAAACCGATCCCGCTCGCGAGCAGGTTTGCTCGGCGCAGCCGCTTCGCCGCGTGCTGGCCGCCGCCCCAGCGCTGCGCACGGAGTGCGAACTGATGGGAACGCGTCGGCCCGTACGCGCATGAGAACACCGGCAGACCAGCGGCGGTCAGCTCCTCGGCCAGCCGGGCCGCCGTGTCGACCATGGCCGCGGCGTAGGCCGCACCGGCTACCTTCCAGTCCAACATGGTCACCGCCAGTGCGGCGGATTTCCCGACGTCGAAATTCGCCGTTAGCCCCGGGAATGCGATTTTGTCGATCCGCTCGGCCAGCTCGGCGTCATTGCTAAGAACCACACCGCCTGGCGGCCCGCCGAGGCTTTTGTAGGTGCTGAAGGTGAGGAGGTGGGCGCCCTCCTCAAGGGGCTGTTGCCAGGCCTTTCCGGCGATCAAGCCACACAGGTGTGCGGCGTCGAACAGCA
>Ga0307416_100000064_pt1 | contig 95532 bp, 103 predicted proteins | sample DK1Cmetagenome_2_FD_203821 | JGI IMG/M metagenome (GOLD analysis project Ga0307416, IMG submission 203821) | Maize rhizosphere microbial communities from greenhouse at UC Davis, California, United States - DK15-C-3 | ecosystem: Host-associated > Plants > Roots > Rhizosphere > Soil | place...
GTCAGAAGAAAGCGCGCTTCAATGCCAACCAGCGCAAACACCCCAGATCAGCGGAGTGATCGTTACGCTCGGTACATCCAAGTGGGCCCTACACCTGCGTGTCGACACATCTGTCGCGTTGGGTGCACGCCAACGGCACCACTAAGAGCCATCCGCCGCCGTCGATCGTGAAGGCCCTGACGCCTTCTCATCTCGCTGACACGCCGAGCAGCCCTCTACCCCACAACCACGCTCATCTGGGAAGGGCCCCTTGGGTGAGGTGCATGTCGGGCTGCGATTTGGAAGAAGAGCGCGGACGCCGGCTGGGTCTTGGACATCGAGCCGCAAGCAGGCCAGTCATTATCGGCGAGAGATCGACGGTTGGTTGCGACGATCGTCGCTTTGAGCTCTCGCGGGCGAGTGTCTCGTCCTCGAGGTGCGTCATTGTTCATCGTCACGCAGATAGTCCCACAGCGACAGCGCAGCGACGCCGTTCGAGCGCGCGTCGCCCTCCACCGAGGCTGCGAACCGCCCAGTACTTGGTGTCGAGGCTGCCATCGACAGTACCGTCGGCCTCCCACGTCGCCTCGAGCACAACCCGGCCGCTACCCACGAGCCATCTTCGACCTCAACTTGGGCGTGCTGAGATGGAAGTCAGCCGCTCTCTAGTCGGGACAACGCGGCGGGCAGGTCGGAAGCGGATAGATTACCCCGTCCTCATTCAGCTACTTACCCTTGACATACCGAGAGACGAATGCGTATCGGATCGTCATAGCGAAGCAACCAGACGGCCGTTGGCAGATGGCCATGCTCCAGAACAGCGTTGCGTGAACCTTGCCTCGTCGGCGGACGATTAGACGGCAGCTCTGAGTGCTCGGCGCAGGTCGTCGAACAGCGCCTGCTCGCCCTCCAGTCCGATCGACAGGCGCAGCATTCCCGGCAGGATTCCGGCGTCGAGGCGCTCCTGCGGCGTCATGTTGAAGTGGGACGAGTTGAACGGGACGCTGGCGAGGCTTTCCACCCCGCCGAGGCTCGTGGCTTCGATGGCCACCTCGAGCCGCCGGAGGACCTGGAGGGCACGCGCGTCCCCACCTTCCAAGACGAGGGTCAGCATGGCCCCGTGTGGACCTGGCATCACTCGGCCGACCTTGTCGTCAGCATCCGGATGGTCTGGTCGACCGGGGTAGATGACCTGGCTGACCCCGACCTCCTGAGCCATCGCGTCGGCGAGCTTCTCGGCGGTGCGGCATGCCTCCGTAAGTCGGACCCGGAACGTTCTGAGCCCCCGCCAGACGAGGAAGGCGGCATGGGGGTCCAGGCATCCCCCAAGGGTGATGATCCGCCGTTGGATCTCCTCATGCAGGGCCGGGCGTTGGTGCTTACGGCGCCGGCGACAACGTCAGAGTGACCCGCAAGGAACTTGGTCACGGAGTCGACGACAGCGTCCGCCCCAAGCTCGCGGGGACGGGTGCTGTGGGGCGTCGCAAACGTGTTGTCGATGACGACGGCGGCTTCGACGGCCCGCGCCGCCTTGGCTACCGCGGGGATATCCATGAGCCGAAGCTGGGGGTTGGACAGCGTCTCACCGTACACGACGGCAGGGCGATGGGTGGCGATGGCCTGGCGCCAACCGTCGGTATCGAAGGCATCGATCCGCATCACGGTCACGCCGAGTCCCGGCAGATCACGCTCGATCAGATCGCCCGTGTCACCGTATACCTGACGTGACGCAACCACCGTGTCTCCGGCGCGGAGCAGCGTCAGCAGCGTCGTGGCGATGGCTGCCATGCCGCTAGCCGCCATCAGTGTTTGCTGTGCACCGTGGAGCCGAGCAATGTCGGCTGCGGTGTCGGCGGGCAAGAGGATGCGGACACGGTGCCTCCCAGGGGCATCGAGGCCCTGGGCGAGCTGACCCGCAAGACGCATCAAAGGAGGCGTCGCCGTCGTGAGCCGCTTCCAGGCGGGCGGGGTTAGTCTCAAGCTTCTGTGGTACGGCTTTATGCTGACGGCGGTCTTGCTTGCCCCGCTCGCCGTCCTCCTCGGACAAGTGCTACGCCGCGACGGCCTGGCCATCGTCCCCACGGCGACCGTGGTCGGCATCCTCGCGGCAGTGGCGCAGTTCGTCGGGCTTGCCCGCTGGCCCTTCCTGGTCCCCACCTGGCGCGAAGGTACGACGATCCGGCATCAACCGAGGCGACCCGCGAGGCGACCGTGGTTGTCTTCGAGTCGTTCCACATCTACCTCGGTGTGGCGATCGGTGAGTGCCTCGGCTACCTCTTCACGGGAGCGTGGACCGTGCTCGTTGGAGTTGCGATGCTCCAGTCGTCCGCGTTCGACGCCTGGCTCGCCTGGCCCGGCATCGCGATCGGCCTCAGCCTCGTCGTCGGCTCCCTCGAATTCGTCGCCCGTTCGAGGAGAAGGGCTGGAAGCTTGCCGGCACAATCGTCCCGATCGCCTACATTGCCTGGTCGTTCCGGCTGGTGATCTCCGGGCTCGTGCTTCTCATCGCATAACCTCGATCCACCGAGCATCTAGTGGTAGTTGGGCATCCGCGGTGCGGCCCAGCAGGTTGAGCTTCGCTATACAGGTCCGCCTGGGATTTCAGTCCAGGTGTCAGCGTCGATCTGCTGCGGTGTGGCACATCGGGGCGTCTGATGCGTTCTCTGCGAGGAGCGCGGCACAGCCGAGGGGCTCGTCGGCGGGGTCAGTCCAACCGCCACCAGTCCAGACTTATCGATGGCACGCGGAGCCGGCCATTGCGTCAAGTCGACCACCGCCCAGCCAGGGTGCGCAGGCGAGCCGACAGTCACGACGGCGATGCCCATTAGGCCTTCCTGCTGCGGGACTAGTCTCCTGACGTCCTGCTGCCAGATCGCCTGTCAACTCATCACCCTCCACCACTTGGCCTGGTCTACACCGCCTCAAAAATCCTGTGATGACTCAGACCGCCGACAGCTCCGTCCGACGTACCCCCTCGAACTCCAAAGCTCCCAAGTCCAGCACACCCCATGCACCGCCGGAAGTTGCTGTTGTCGGGATGACCGCCCGGGCGCCATGTACCCCCTTCAGGTGGGTGTGACGATGAGCCTGCACAAGCTTACTGCCGGCTCCGGGTATGACTACCTGACCCGGCAGGTTGCCGCGTTGGACGCGACCGAGAAAGGTCACACGGGCCTGGCGTCGTATTACACCGAACGCGGTGAATCGCCGGGGGTGTGGATCGGTTCGGGGATGGACGGGATCGACGGCCTGTCAGCCGGCGATCCGGTGACGGCGGAGCAGATGCGGGCCTTGTTCGGCTGCGGTCTGCACCCACTGGCTTAGCTGCGGCAGCAGCAGTTGGAAGGACCCGACCTCACCCTGCGGGACTTTCAGTATGTGGCGCGGCTGGGGGTGCCGTTCAGGATCGTCGACAACGATCTGATGCCGTTTCGGCTCGAGGTGGCCAAGCGCATTGCGGCGCTCAACGCCGCCGTCGAGTGGCCGGCCGACGCCTCGATTGCGGCGGCTGACCGGGCGCGGGTGCGGACTCAGGTGGCCCGGGAGTTCTTCCTTGCTGAGCATGGTCGGGAGTCGATTGACGCCCGAGAGTTGGCGGGACAGATCGCCAAGGACTCGCGGCCACGAACTCAAACAGTTGCGGGTTATGACTTGACGTTCTCGCCGGTGAAGTCGGTGTCGACGTTGTGGGCGGTGGCCGATCCGGCGGTGGCGGCTGTGATCGAACGGGCCCATCAGGCCGCCGTCAAGGACGCCTTGGGGTCATCGAGGAGCATGCCTTGTTCACCCGGACCGGGCCGCAAGGGATCCGGCAGGTCAACGTCCGAGGCCTGGTCGCCGCGGCGTTCACCCACCGGGACAGCCGGGCGGGCGACCCTGATCTGCACACCCACGTCGCAGTGGCGAACAAGGTACAAACCATCGATGGGCGGTGGCTGTCGATCGACGGGCGGGTGCTGTTCAAAGCTAATGTCACAGCGTCGGAGACCTACAACACCGCGCTCGAGCAGCATCTTCACCAGGCATTGGGTGTGCGGTTTGCCGAACGGCCCCGCACCGATCCAGCGAAGCGGCCGATCCGGGAGATCGTCGGGGTCGACCCTCGACTGAACCAGCGCTGGTCGACCCGGCGTGCCGAGATCGACGTCCGCCGCGGCGAGCTGGCCGTCCAGTTCCAGCATGATCATGGCCGGCCGCCGACTCCGGTTGAAGCGTTGCATTTGGCGCAGCAGGCGACATTGGAGACCCGCGACGCCAAACATGAACCCCGATCCCTGGCTGAGCAACGCACCACTTGGCTCAGCGAAGCCGCAGCCGTGCTGGGCAGCTCGGAGGCCGTCGCGCCAATGGTGCGGACGACCCTTACGCAGCGGGCCGAAACCGCCGCGATCATCGACGCCCGCTGGGTCGCCCAGACAGCCAGCCGCGTCTTTGGCCGTCATGGAGGAAAGCCGCTCGACTTGGCAGATGTGGCATGTCCGGGCCGAAGCACAGCGACAGGTCCGTACGACCGGCGTGACGGCGGAACGGGCAAGCGCCTTGGTGGACCTGCTGGTCGATGAGGTGCTCGATCGCCGGTCTGTTGCGCTCGTCGCGCGTGATCACATCGAGGAACCTGAGACACTACGGAGGCTCGATGGGTCGTCGGTCTACACAGTCGCTGGTGCTGCCCTCTATACGTCACAGCGGATCCTCGACGCCGAACAGCGCCTCCTCACCGCCGCAGGATGTCGCGGCGGAGCGTCCGTTGAGCAGACGGCGGTCGATCTGGCTTTGCTGGAAATGGCGGCGAACGGCAGCGCCCTCGATGCCGGGCAGGCGTCCATGGTTCGGCAGATGTGCACCTCGGGGGCACGGCTGCAACTCGCGATCGCCCCCGCCGGCGCCGGGAAGACCACCGCCATGCGCGCCCTGACCCTCGCCTGGACCCAAGACGGCGGTCAGGTGCTCGGCCTCGCGCCCTCGGCCGCTGCGGCCGCCGTCCTCGGTGAGCAAACCGGGATCCGCACCGACACACTCGCGAAACTGAGCTGGTCAATTGATCATGGTGAGCTGCCGGACTGGGCGGCAGCGGTCGGACCGGCGACCTTGTTGATCATCGACGAAGCCGGCATGGCCGACACCTTGTCCGTCGACACCGCCGTCCAGTTCGCCATCAAGCGCGGTGCAAGTGTCCGACTGATTGGTGATGATCAACAACTCGCCGCGATCGGCGCCGGCGGCGTCCTCCGCGACATCAAGCACACCTACGGCGCCCTCCACCTGACCGAGCTGCACCGCTTCACCAACCCGTCCGAAGCGGCAGCGTCACTTACCCTCCGCGAAGGTATACCAGAGGCGCTCAACTTCTACCTTGATCACGGCCGTGTCCATGTCGGCGACATAACCACCGCGATCGAGGATGCGTTCAGCGCTTGGGTTTCCGATCGAGCGGCAGGACTCGACACGATCATGATCGCCCCCACTCGAAAGCTCGTCGCCGAACTCAACCGACAAGCCCGTGATCATCTCCTCGACAGTCGCTCGAGCGGCCGCGAGGTGCGCCTGGCGGACGGGAACCAGGCCAGTGTCGGCGATGTGATCATCACCCGCACCAACGACCGCCGACTTCGCCTCACCGCGACCGACTGGGTCAAGAACGGTGACCGCTGGACCATCACTCGAGTAGGTGGCCGCGGCGATCTGATCGTTCGACACAACCGCAGCCGCCTCACCACACGGCTCCCCGCCGAGTACGTTCGAGCCTCGACCGGCCTTGGCTACGCCATAACCATCCATGGCGCCCAAGGCGTCTCCGCCGACACGATGCACGGCCTGGTCACCGGACAGGAGTCCCGGCAGCACCTGTACACGATGGTCACTCGTGGACGGGCCGCGAATCATTTGTACCTGCAGGTGGTTGGTGACGGCGATCCGCATACCCTCATCCGACCCGACACCGTCGCCCCTCGCACTCCGACCGAGCTGCTCGAACAGATTCTGGCCCGGGACGACTCCCCCACTTCAGCCACGACGCTGCTCCGCCAACTCAGTGATCCAGCCGCGCGGCTGTTCGACGCCGTCCAGCGGTACACCGACGGGCTCAAGGTGGCAGCCGAGCAGCTTGTCGGATCCAAGATCGTTCACACGCTTGACGGACAAGCCGACCACATCGTCCCTGAACTCACGAGCGAGCCGTCGTGGCCGTCTCTCCGAGCACACCTGCTCGCGTTGGCGGCTGAAACCGGGGATCATCCACTCCTCCCCCTGCAGACGGCAGCCGCCCAACGAGAACTCCACACCGCGTGGGACATGGCCGCTGTACTCGACTGGCTTCTCCCGGAGCAGGCATTCATTGACTCTGGACCGCTACCTTGGCTTCCTGGCATATCGTCGACGCTTCATGATCATCACGTTTGGGGTGAGTATCTGGCGAAGCGGTCCCAACTCGTTATCGACCTCGCAGATCAGGTTCGAGACGGCGCCAGCCATCGCCGCGAATTGCCCGTATGGGCACCGCCGGGCAGCCACCCTACCGCCGCACTCCTTGGTGAAGTAGCCGTCTGGCGAGCCGCCGTCGGCGTCGATCCCCAAGACCGCCGAGCAACCGGAGCAGGTCAGCTACAAGCGGCGTCCGCCTTTTGGCAACAGAACCTCGACCGAGCCGTTGCCTTGCGCAGCCGCCCCCCTGGCGCAGACGTGGCGAAACGTCAGATTGCTGGGCCCTCTCAAGATCGCCAGCGCGATCATCGACATCGCAAGCCTCCAACACGCACTGTTCGTCGGAGTGTCCCGCGCGGGCCCCGCCGGTAAGCGTCGGGCACCAGCTCAAGAGATTGGTAGAGCCGCAGAAAGGGTTCGATTTGCGTACAGGACCGCCTGCGGCTCAGCGACGCCTTAGGACAAGCGACAACAGTCACCGGAATCGGCCGGTCGTTATCCACAGACTGCCGCAGCACAAGCGCAGCGTCAGATTGTTGCGGGATCGTCGTCACTGGGTGCACACGAGCACCGCTGGACTACCAGGCCGCAACAGAACGGCAAGACGAAGGGAGGACAAGCATGAACGATCCAGCCGCGAAGGTTCGAGTTCTCTACTCGGTTCCGGAGGCCATGGCTCTCCTCAACTTGAGTAGGACGAAGATCTATGAGCTTATCCGCACATCGCGCCTGGTCACAGTGACCCAAGGGCGTCGCCGGCTGGTGCCGGCCGACTCGATTACCGACTATGTGCAGCTATTGCTTGCGGAATGCCAGGCAGGCGGGAATGACCACGCGGCGTAGCAACGGCGAAGGCGGCCTCAGCTGGAACGAAGCGCGTCAGCGCTGGGTCGGTCGAGCCTCACTTGGTTACAACGCAGACGGCAAGCGACGAATCGGCACAGTCAGCGCGAGAACCAAGACAGAAGCCAAGAACAAGCTGCGGGCACTTCTGCGCGATCACGACGATGGTTTACCAACCCAGCGCGCGTACACCGTCGGCGACGCCGTTGAGAACTGGCTAGTGCACGGGCTCGTGGGGCGCGACCCGAACACGGTGGCAAACCGCACCAGCCTGGCCCGGACTCACGTCATCCCAGGACTCGGCAAGCGCCAGCTCGCGGAGCTGACCGCTGAGGAAGTCGACCGCTGGCTCGCATATAAAGCCACGACACTAGCCACCGACACGTTGCAACGCCTTCTCTCCATCCTGCGGCAATCGATCCGTCGAGCGCAGGCGCGCGACCTGGTCAAGCGCAATGTTGCGCTGTTGTGCGACCTACCGAAGGGGCAACCTGGCCGGCCATCCAATTCCTTGACACGTGAGCAGGCTGAAAGACTGCTAAGAGCAGCGAACGACAACCCCACCATGAACGCCTACGTTGTCGTTTCCCTGCTCACTGGTGCCCGAACCGAGGAACTACGAGCACTGACCTGGTCGCGAGTCAATCTCGACGGCAACCCGCCGACTGTCGACCTCTGGAGATCGGTCCGAGCACACGGCGATACGAAGACGAGTAAGTCACGTCGCACCCTCGAGTTGCCAACCCGCTGCGTCGAAGCCCTGAGGAAGCACCGCGATCTCGCTGAAAAGCAGAGTGCCGAAAGCGGACGCCAGCTCGAGGAGTTCGATCTCGTCTTCTCAACCACCACCGGCACTCCGCTTGATCCCGCCAACGTCCGCAGAGCCTTCGACGCGTCGTCGCTGCGGCCGGGATGGACCCGATGTCCTGGACACCGAGAGAGCTGCGGCACAGCTTCGTATCGCTGCTGTCCAGCTCAGGGATGCCGATCGAGGACATCGCCCACCTCGTCGGCCATGTCAACACCAGGGTCACCGAACTCGTGTACCGCAAGGAGCTCCGTCCGGTGCTCACCCGCGGAGCGGTCGCAATGGATGTTCTCTTTCCCGACGATGCGACCTCGCGCGCGTCGGTAAGTGCACAGGAAACCGCACCGCGTCCGAACCTGCCAAGCAGCTACCGGAACCCGATGGTTCTGGCCCCTCTTAACATGATCAACATCCTGTTCCGGTCGGGTGGTTCTGCGCCGCTCGCCATTGCGCCGGTGGGAGGGATCGGAGTCCAGGCTCGGCCGTCAAGCTGACCGCGCAGCGGCGTCACCTTGGCGTGGGCCGCGGTCGGCGCATCCTGTCGGTGGCGTCTGCGACGGCCTCCAACGCCTAACGAGACGATCAACACTGTTGATCACTGCCCAGATCAGATCCACCGTTTGTCTGAATAGATCCGGGTCAAGTCCTGTCATCAAGTTGTCATGGAAACGATCATGAGGAAACGGAGCAAGATCAAGTCACAGGGGCTGAATGACCGCGGAGCCTCCGTCAGTCCAAGTGAGCGTGAATCCCGGATGCGTCTCGACGAGGACGGGTGGGGCGCCTGCGTTGACCGTCGTGGTCTCACCTGCCAGCAGCGCAGCCCGCAAGTCCTCCATAGAAACCTCCTCCTCGTCCATGATCCGATGATGCCCTCTGTGCTAAACGCCTGTCATCAGAAATCGTGCAGTTGCCACATTCCAGACACCGGGATGGGCCGTGGGATACAGGACCACGAACGGAATGTGATTCTCTTAGGTGTAGCCCTCTAAATAGAGCCGGCGTCCGCGCTCGTCGGTATGCCAGGCGGTTCGGATCACGTTGGTGCAGGCCGCAAGAACCTGAACTCTAGTAATGCCATGTTTGCTGCCGATCTTGGCGCGAACTGCGGGCGTGATGTTGATCTTCCGCAGATCCACGCCAACGGCGGCGACGGTATCCCGACGTTGTCTTGGGCGTTGCCCAAACTGCCGTGGCGGCCATCTGAGTTTGCGATCTTTGTGGGGAACGACAAGCGCACCTCCGCGAGCATGCGAACGGTAAAGCCGCTCGCTGTGTTCGCTCGTCCTTGCGCTGGTCTTGGCGGACCCCACACTCAAGCGCTGGGTCCGCGGGGTGGTCGCTACGTTCCACCCGCGTCCGATCGAAATTCTAGTTGTTGATCAAGTTCGGCGCTGGTACGACACGATCACTTGACCTGCGCTGTGACCGAGTTCTGCAACCCTCCGCGGCTTCGATCAAGTCACTGATTCGTTGCTCCAGAGTCGGCAGCTGAACTGGGCCGGCTCCACCCCAGCGGCTCGGTGCGCAGCGCCCGGGTGGCCGTGGTGATCGCCGGAAGGCAGCTCCGTCGGGCTTCCACGCGTTAGTGGGCTCTCGCTCCGCCTGGGCTCACGTGGGCTCTCGTCTCAGATACGAGACTGACGCTGAGGTGCTCCAGTATCCGATGGTGTGATCTCCCCGCAGTACAAAGATTCGCAGCCGCTTCCCGATAGATTCCACCCGTGTAACTTGCAAAAATTTGCTATCTGGTTGTCGACACCCTTGGGTTTGTGGTTAGCTTCTCTTATGGACCTCGGAGCTGCATTGCGAGAGACAGAAGCCGCACTCGAGGCCGCGCGCGTCCGGCAGCGGCTCGCAAACGAGGAAGTTGAAGCATTGGAGATGGAGCACAAAGGATTGACACTAGCCGTCGCTAGGCGTCGAGGCCTACCTCCTCCCCCAGTGGTATCCGAATCCGAACAAAAGAACCGGCAGGCGCTGAACTGGGAGGCGATGACAAGGACAGCGGCCGTGGAAATGATGCTCGGACGGCAGGACCAATCGGTCGGCCCTGCAGAGCTTTCCCGCCTCCTCGTCACAGTTGGTCGCAAGAACGACACTCCGAACTACGTCGCAGCCACGTTGGAACATTTGAAGCAGCGTAATCGCGCGGTCAGGGTGGGCTACGGCAAGTGGAAGCTTGCCGACGACGGCAAGTTGGAGTTTGCCGACGACGGTCAACCCAACGGTTCCGAACCAGCCGCTGATACGGAGATCAGGCGATACGGACCTTCGGGAAGGTTTCCAGCTCCATGAGGTCGCATCCCAAACCGGGTAACTCCGGAGAAACTAGAAATCACCTCTTGCCGCCCGGTCGTGCTCTGGGGTGTGGTCTTCGATTGGCGGAGGCCACGCCCTACAGCATGAAAGGGGGATTAGGGGAATGCACTCCGACCAAGATGCCGGAGGGCAAATGCCTTGCTCTTGTAAACGGTGCAAGGCAAGCAAGTGGACCGACAAGCTGATCAAATGGGTACCAGCATTGATCAGTCTTGCAGTCCACTTGCTGAGTGAATGGCTACGCGGGAACAGCTAGCAACTGGTCTCCCGTACTAGCCACAGTTGGACGGAGGGGCGCGCGTACGATACTCTCGGGCGCGCGTTCGTTCCGCACCACCAGTATCTGGGCTTCATCGTCCAGTGGCAAGTTGGCTTGTCCGCCGAGTTGAAAAATCGTTTACCGTTGGACTCTTAACTGAGCCCACTCTGTTGACGGTCGCCAAGATCCATCCTCAAGCTTGCTTACCTCGGGGCTTGATCCTCCCAGCTCGATGCTCGCGCTGGCGAGCCGCCGAGTCCGTCCCAACGCCAGGACGCTGCCGCGTGTGTCGACGATCAAACCCAGCAGCGGATTGTCACAGCACAGCCGCCGGGCGGCCGCACCCTCAATCGAACCAACCCCTCTCGATGTGACACACCGCCACGTTTGGTTGGGACGTTCCCGCGGAAACGTCCTCTGGGCACTGCGGATCAGGTCGGGTCGGCAGGCTCAGCCCGCAATTCCGCCGGCTCCGGCATTCCCGCGAGGGAACGTTTCTGGCCAAGTTCTCCGCCGATACCTGGACGACGACCACGGTGCGGTCTTCACCGGAATGATCCCCGGGAGCCGTGGCCAAGAACCCGCCCGCCACATCCACAAGCGCGTCGGCCTTGCGCCCCGACACCATTCACCGGCTGGCACGGCTCTGCGGCCGGATCCGGTTTCGGTGGCGGGCCGGACTGATCCCTCGCCGCCTCCAGCGCGGCAATTAGCACTGCGGCGTCTTCTTTCGGCAACCGGGCCCGAAAATCGATCATCCCGTCGTCTCGTTCATGCCACCGCACAGCCCGTTTTAGTTTGCTGGCGGAGCCGCATCCCGTCGGCGGCACGGAACCCGAAATCATCCGCGCCAACTGGGAGGCGGTAGCGGTCAACGCCAAGTGCGCGAGCCGCTGCTCATCAAGCACATCAACAACCCCGGTAACCTCCAGCACCTTCGAATCTGACAACCGGTGGTCGGAACCCATACCCGATGATCAGTAATCAACCACATGTCTGACGAGGGCTCGCACACATTGGTAAGCAGATTGGTAAGCAGAGTCGGACCCAATAGCCACAAGGCTCCGACCGCCATGGCGAAATGCCGCCTGACTAGGGCTTGAATTGTGGAGCTTAGGGGACTCGAACCCCTGACCTCTTCCATGCCATGGAAGCGCGCTACCAACTGCGCCAAAGCCCCTGGAGAGTGGGCGGATTGCCGGCCCACAACCTCACCGATCTTACAGTCGAAGCTCGCACCGGACTAATGACCAAAGTCAAGAACCTGGCCCATCACGGAGCGCCGTGCGGCCCGTTCGAGGCTCGTGAGCCCATTCCCTGAAACTTCACTCGAGTTGAATCCGCGAGCCGACGTTACGCGGGAATTCTCAGCCGATGCTTCACTGGAGTGAACTTTTCAGGGTTTCTGCCCGACGCTAGGGAGCTGGCGTCTTGATCTCCGTCGCCTGCCCGTCGCATTGGGCACCGAGCCGCTAAAAACGACTTCATCAATAGAAGATGAAGATTGGCAGCCAGCCTGGATTGTGAGCGTGCACAAGGATGGCCCACAGTACGCAGTCGAAGATCAAGTGCACGCTGACGACGTACGGCAAGGATCGAGTGCGATTGAAGATGTAGCCCTGTACGAGCGCGAAGATCGTGGTCAGGAATGGTCCCCAAGCCGCGTATCCCAACTCCCACAGGAACGATACGAAGATAATCGCCTGCAATATGTTGGCTTGCCACATCACGAAGTGATGCCGCAGCAAGGCAAATGCCGTGCAGATGAAGAACAGTTCGTCCCACAGTCCAACGGCGTTGACGGCAAGGAAGAGACGGATGAGCTCGCTGGGCTCGCTCACTGCTGGCCAGTTGAGGTAGGTCCCGGACGTAATGAAGTAAAACGGCATGATCAGCCAGGCGAGCCCGACCACGCTCACCAGCCACACATACTCCCCGGTCGTCCATCGCCTGCCGGTGTTGATCGGAAAACGCACAATGTGACGCTTGAAAACAAAGCGGTCCACGACGTACGGGACCACGACGGCGACCAGCAGCACGCTTCCCATCAAGACCATGTGGCCGTAGCTGATGTCTGCAGCGAGTGAGATCGTGCCGATCATTCCGATCCCGAAACCGATCAGCAGCAGGCTTTTGCCAAGATCACGATCAACAAAAAATCCCAAGATCACGCTGGCGGCGAGTACGGCGTACCCCGACGGCTCATGCTGTATCCCAAAGAGCAGAAACGCAGAGAAGGAGACGCCGAACGCCGGCGCCAGAGCCCAGGAAAACCGCGGCGGCGCCGCAATCTCGGTTCCGGGCAGTGCCGTCGTCACCGGACCAGCATGCCATTGACGCACGACCGTCAACGAACGTCAAGATCGGCGTCGGCGGTGACGTTGTAGCCTTCGATCCTCCAGTACGCGTCCGAGCGGTGGCGATCAATGCTCACCCAGGCGCAGTTAGAGAGCCCGCCGAAGCGCCGCCAGTGATCAAAAGGCAATTCCACGAAGCGGCACGCGCCCACCCGCCCGGCAAGACCGTGGGTGACTACCACGACGGTGGAATGATCTTCGACTGCCTCGGCGATCTCGGTCAGCGCCTCGCACACTCGCTCGGCGACCTCACGCGGACTCTCACCAGTCGGGGACCGGCGGACCTCCTCGCCGGCCCATAGTCGCTGCGCTAGCTCTGGGTCGACCGCCTTGACCTCCTCGCCCAGCAAGCCCTCCCACGAACCGACGTGGATCTCTCGCAGCCGCTTGTCGGTAATGATCTCCAGTCCGGTGCGCTGTACGAGTGCCTCTGCGGTCTGCCAACACCGCGACAGGTCGCTGGAGTACAACGCCGTTGGCTGGTAGCCGGCAAGCACCTCCGCCGCCCGGGCTGCCTGCTCGTACCCCAGCTCATCAAGCGGAATGTCGGCCTGACCTTGAAAGCGATTGTCAATGTTCCATTCGGTGCGGCCGTGACGCCACAGGATAATTCGCGATGCCGTCATCGTCGCTCGTCCACGCGAAGCTCGATTTCTGGACAGTCCCGCCACAACCGCTCCAGCGCGTAAAAGCGTCGTTCGTCGGTGTGCTGCACGTGCACGACGAGATCCAGGTAATCGAGCAAGACCCAGCGCTGCTCCCGGTAGCCCTCCCGGCGTACCGGCTTTGCGTCATGGTTTTTCAGTGACTCCTCGATTCCGTCGACGACAGCTCCGACTTGACGCTCGTTCGAGGCGGTGATCACCAGAAAGACATCTGTGATGGCGAGTTGCTCAGAAACGTCGTAAGCGACCAGATCGGTGCCGAGCTTGTCGACGGCCGCATCTGCGGCCGCGCGGGTCAATTCCAGCGCGCGTTGGGTAGCAGTCAAAATCTCTCAATCTGTTGGACGGGATTGCACGCGTCGTCTGCGTAAACGCGCAACCAAGGCTAGCTGTTGGAGTTCGCCGGCCCGCGGCGCAGCGAGGTTTGCTTGCTTCCGTAGGCGCAGAGGAATACCTCAACAGCGGCATCGGCCAGTGCATTGAGCTCCCGCCGCGTACGACGCCGGCAACCACGGAACATCGCCGTATCAAGCGGCTCACCCGCCACGAGAAACGCAAACTGCGTTGCAGCTAACTGCGAATCATGAACCACCAACTCGCCACGCCCAGCGAGCTTGTCAAACGCGCCGGCCAGCGCTTCTATCGTGCGGCGCGGGCCACTGTCGTGATACTTGCGGGCAAGATCGGGAAAGCGACCGGCCTTGCGGAGAACCAGTTGCCGGCGTCGCATTAGCACCGGATTCATGACCGCATTGATCTAGCTCCGCGCCAGCTCGTGGAGCGCGGCCCGCACATCCGTAGCCCCCGCAGCGGCAGCCACCTCGGCCTGGAACCCAGCGCCGACCTGTGCCACGCTGCTGAGCGCGACTTCTCGGAAGAGCCTTTGCTTGTCGCGGAAGTGCCTGTAGGCCGTCTGCTTCGATACTGCAGCCGTCGAAGCGGTCTCTACTATCTCGTCGCATTCGCGGCTATCGCCTCGAGCGCCGGAAACCCACTGATCAACATCGCCTTCACGGTTGCTGTCGCACTCCGCTGGGCCTGGATCACAGCTGTGTATGTCTGAGCGTTACACGGGACGGCCTAGCACGCACTCCCCCAACTTGTCAGAATCTGAGCACCATATTTGGTGCTCAGATTCTGACAAGTTGATCCGTTATAGGTCATGATCAACTTCGCCGTCATCGGCAACTTTCACTTAGAGTTAACTATGGACGCCAGCGAAACCGGGCTGGTGGCGCTTCAAGAGGGCCCGGGGGCGACGGCGTATGTGCCTCGGCTGCTTCCCCCGTGGGCCGCTGCTGAATCCGGCGTTGCCCACCGTGTGGTCAATGGCAGTCTGCTGCTGTTCGACATCACCGGATTCACCCCACTCACCGAGCGGTTGGCACGTCGGGGCCGGGAAGGCGCCGAAGAGTTGAGCAACCTTCTCGATACGGTCTTCAGTCAGCTACTGATAGACGCCGAGGACGAGGGTGGTGACCTCCTCAAGTGGGGTGGTGACGCTCTGCTGCTGCTTTTCGACGATGCCGACCATAGCCGCCGCGCTGCCAGGGCAGCGCTGCGCATGCAGAGAGGTCTTTCGCAGATCGGACGCGCCAAGACGTCCATCGGCAGAGTCAAGCTGGGTGCCTCAGCTGCCATCGACTCCGGTCCAGTCCACCTGATACTCGCGGGCAATCCAGCGCTGCATCGGGAGCTGGTTCTGCTGGGGCCAACGGCAACGGGGGTCACGATGCTGGAACACGCCGCCGGCACTGGAGAGGTGCTCGTGAGCGATACAACTGCTTCAGACCTCGATCCAGGGCTAGTACGCCCGCGCGAGGGCTGGGGTCATCTCCTGGCCGGCGTACCGACACCAGCCAATCGTCCACAGCGACCAGAACCTGAGCCAATGCCGGAAACGGTTCAGCAGCTGCTTCCGCCGCCACTATGGGCTTATCTCTCGCAGCCGTCTCGAGAACCGGAGCATCGGACCGTGGCCGTGGCCTTTGTTCGCTTCGACGGTACGGACACTCTCTTAGCCGAAGAGGGCGTGGAGGTTCTCACCACAGCCGTCGATGAAGTACTCCGAAATGTGCAGGAGGCTGCGGGCGCCCACGACATCTCCCTCCTCGACACCGACGTCGATGTGAACGGCGGAAAGATCTTGCTCGTCGGCGGAGCGCCCAGCAGCGCCGGCGACGACACCGACCGGCTGCTCACCGCCGTGTGCGAGACGGTGAATCGGGCCGGCCGACTGCCTCTGCAAGCCGGCATATCGCAGGGCCGCGTGTTCACGGGCGACACCGGCTCTCCGACGCGCCGGACGTATTCGGTGAAGGGGGATACCGTAAACCTCGCTGCCCGACTCGCCGCGCATGCAGATTCAGGCTCCATCCTGATGGCGACCGATGTGCTGGAGCACACCCGACGGTCGTACGCGGTCAATGACGCGCCCATGGCAACCCTGAAAGGCAAAAGCAAGCCGGTTCCAGTCGTCACACTTGGTAAGCCGCTCGAGCCTCGCAGGCAACAAAGCAATGAGGACATCTTCATCGGCCGGGACGCCGAGATGGCCATTCTCAGAAGTGCAATTGGGCAGCTGATCAACGGATCGGGCGGCCTCATCGAGGTGATCGGTGAACCAGGGATCGGCAAGACCAGGCTGGTTGATGAGACCGTCGCCCAGGCTGGCGAGGTTACGACGTTGCGCTGCGATTGTGAGCGCACTGGCGCCAAAACGCCCTACACCCCAGTGCGGCGCCTGCTGCACCAGGTACTCGGTACCAACAGCAGCATGGATCCAGACACAATCGCCAGCTGCCTCCAAGATTGCGTAACCACCGCCGCGCCCGAGCTGCGCCCGTGGGTTTCGTTGCTCGGTGTTGTGCTCGATGTGACAATTCCGCCTAGCCCGGAAGTGGCCGAATTGGAAGAGCAGCACCGTGCGGAACGGGTGCCTGAGCTTGTCGCAGACTTGCTTGAGCGGATGGTTCCGACGCCTGTGATGCTCGTTGTCGAGGACTCGTATCTGGCGGACCCGGCGAGTGAAGCTGTGCTGACCGCTATTGCTCGACGCGACCAGCAGCAGCCGTGGCTCCTTCTTGTCACACGCGACGACCGTCCCACCGGCTGGATCCCTGCGGCTACTGGTCGGATTGAGTTGGGACCGCTCGACATGAGGTCGTCGATCGAGCTGGCGGAGATGGCGACCCCGGACCGGCCTTTGCCCCCTGCGATCGCCGAAGAACTGGCAGCACGCTCGGGTGGACATCCGCTGCTACTGCGTGAGCTGGCCCGTGCTGCAGCCCGCGGCGCAGACCCAGACGACCTCCCCTCGACCGTCGAAGAGCTTGCCGCGAGCCAGATCGACCGGCTGCCACTGGCGCAGCGTTCACTGCTACGGCGCGCCGCAGTGCTCGGCGATGAGTTTCCCGAGGACCTGCTTTTGCAGATGGTCAGTGACATTGCGCCCGAGCAATCGGGAGCTGAACTCCTTGCCGGGTTGACAGGCCTCATCGTCCCGACCGGTCACCTGCTTCGCTTTCGTCACCCTATTCTTCGGGAAGTCGCGTACGCCGGCCTGCCCTACAAGCGGCGCCGCGAATTGCATGCGAAGGCCGCTGAGGTTCTAGAAGCCACCACTGCCGTGGCGGACCGCCGCCCCGAGCTCCTCGCACTTCACTACTTTGTGGCCCGTAACTACGACAAGGCGATGGACTACGGCTGGCGGGCCGGGGAACGGGCGATGTCTCGCTACGCGCCAGCGGCCGCCGCCGACGCGTACCGAAGGGCGGCACAGGCTGCCCGACTTTCCTCGAGCGTCAGCCCTAGTGAGCGTTCGTTCTACCTGGAGGCACTGGGCGACGCAGAGTTCTTGTCGGGCCAGTCCACGGACGCTGCATCGGCCTTTCTGGATGCGTTGCGGGGCGTACGCGGTCAGCCACTGCGAGAGGCGCATCTCGCGCTCAAGCTCATGCGGGTCGACCAACGTCGCGGTCACTACAGAAATGCACTCCGCAGGGCGAGTCTAGGCTTGCGCGCTGTTAGCGGCTCGACAGGTCCGGAGGCAGGGGCCATTCGTGCACAGCTGCAAGTCCAGTACGCGTTCTGCAGGGTCAACCAGGGTCGCTACGCGGATGCTCGCCGATGGGCGGAGCGCGGCCTCGCCGAGGCAGAGGCGGCTAATGAGCTGAAAGCACAGAGCCGCGCGCACCTGGTGCTACACCTCGTGGAGGCCTGGTTGGGCCAACCCGACGCGGAGCAACACGGGGAGACGGCACTGCGCATCTCCGAGCAGCTTGGGGACCTCACCGGCCAGGCCCATATGTTGAACAACTTGGCTATGCGACGGTTCTATGCAGGCAATTGGTCGGAGGCGCTGCCCATGTTCGCCCGGGCGGCCGAGTCGTTTCGCCGCGTAGGGGATGCGACCAACGCGGCGAACGCGGATTACAACCGGGCCGATGGTCTGGTAAAGCAGGGCCGCTCGGACGAGGCGTTGCCACTGCTTGAGAGCACGCTCCGGGTCGCCCGCGCCGTTGATGACGAGGACCTAATAGCCCTCGTGCGCAAAGAAATGGGTAGGGCGGAGAGCCGGGCCGGCCACGTACCAGTAGGCCTAACCTTGCTCGAGGAAGCTCGCACTCAACTAACCAGGCTCCGAGAACCGCATGAGATAGTGGATGCGGACATCGCCTCCGCCGAAGCGCACCTGCTGGCAGGCCGGCCTGAACAAGCCCTGGCCCTAATTGAGAGAGCGCTGGCCGAGGCGGCCTCCATCCAAGCTGCCACCTTGCTGCCCTCCGCGTATCGCGTGCAAGCCGCTGCCCTGCTTGCGTCCGGTGAAATCGCGCAAGCTCAGGCGGCTCTGGCAGAAGGTCTGCGACAAAGCTCGTCAGCCGATGTTGCGCACGAACGGGGCTTCCTGCTTGCAGTAGCTGCCCGCATAGCTGTGCTGCGCCAGGATCCTGGCGCAGCACAGCTGGAACACGAGGCCAGTGAGGCTCTGCGTTCGCTGGGCGTGGTACGAGTGCCGCTGCCCGAGTTCGCCTTCTGAGCTACATGCGTGTCTCGGATCTGACGCCGGGCTGACTACATGCGCTCGATCAGCAGCAGCTGCCCCGCATGTCGCGAGCGAAGAGAAGGGGCAAGTAGAGGTCGCCATCGCGCCGGAAGCTTTGCTCATAATCGACGCAAGCCTTTTGGTCTTTCCCGATGACACCCTCCTTCGGGCACGGTGGCGCGACCTTCTTCAGCGGACCGGTGTTGTTCAGGGTGAAGAGCACCTTGAACTTGGTCACGTCATCAGTCTTGGGACAGAGCGCCTTGTCGCACGCGAGGATGACCTTGGCGGGGTGCTTCCTGTTGTAGAGCGGGTCACCGTCAGAATCCCTGAGGCTTCCAATGGCGGTGACCACTAACGCCTCGACGTCATCTCGCTCCGAGCATTCGCGGAGCCAATCACCGACTTTCACAAGTCCGTCACAATCGCCAACGGATAGAGTGACGTGACCATCCGCACCGTTCTTCAGAAGAAGGATGCCGCAGGTCGGCACCTTTGATGTCGGTGCGGCACACTCTGGATCTCGGAGCTTAAACCGCTCGCCCGGCGTGGCATCAGCGCCTACCGCGGTAAGGGCGACCTCAACGGTGATCTTGTCTGGTGCCAAGTCCTCTCCATAAACCACCCTGACTTTCAGCTTCACACCGTTTGCGAACTCTGAATATTTCGCACCGAAGATGATGGTGCTAGAGAAGCCTTTTTGGATCACTGCGGTGGTATTACCGCCAAGCACACCAGGGCCAAATATCTCTTTCAGCTTGATCTTGGTCGGCGTGGAAACCTCCGCCGGCTCACCTTCATCGTCGACCGCCTGCACGACTACATCGAATTTCCGATCTTGAACGGGCCAAGGCAGGCCGGACCTACGGTCCCTGATCAAGACGATTTGGAGGGCGACCGGATCGTCCCGATCCCCATTTTCCCAATTCGATTTTTCGGTAGGTGTTCCTGTGGGTGTTCCCGTGGCATCAGCAGGAAACCAGGTGCCGACCATCACTAATGCCGCAGCTAACAGCGCGGCACTCAGAACAGCGAGACAGCGTCGAAAGAATGATTGTTTGGGCGTCATTTGACAGCCTTTCCCCCGGGGAAGAAGAAGGATTTGCGCTAGAGCAGCGCGCTCAGGAGATTACGGCAGTAAAGCCCGCAGCTATTGGATTTCGGCGGGGTGTCGTCACCTGTTTTGATCGTCTGTTGATCCGCCCGGATTAAACCGGTCGAGCTCCTCCTCGACAGTGGTCCCCGCCGCCCGCGCGCTCGGCGGAAATCCGGTGACAACCGGCAGGAAACGGTCGCCGGTCAATGCGAACAACTCAAGGTCCGTCGTAGCCCGGACCGTGGCCGTACGCGGCACCCTGCGCAGCAAGGCGATTTCGCCAAACCCTTCTCCTGGACCGAGCGCTGTTACCAGCCGATCATCTCCGACCACATCAGCTCGGCCCGTTTCGATCACGTAGAAGCGGTCACCCGGATCACCCTGTCGAAATACCGCCTGACCGGCGGACACGTGAACAGGTTCCAGGCCTCGCGCGAGATGTTCGATGGCGGGCAGTGGTAACGGCTGCAGCATAGAAACTCCATGGAGCAGCGCAATCTCTTTGTCCAGGATGTCGACGTAGCGATCTATACGCCTCAGACGCCACCATGCCGCCAGCACCAGGATTGGACAGAGCCCGCCGACAATGACCAGTGCTGCAGAAATACTCGTCCATTCGATCAAGAGCGAGGCAACGAGAGCGCCCAGCCCAACGGCGAGGGTGATCAAGCTCTCGAACAGGCCGAATACGCGGGCGAGGACCTCATCGGGCGCCAGCCTGGCCATCAACGTAAATAAGCCGACGTCGACGAGCGCGTTACCGATACCGACGCATGCCAGCAGAGTGAGGGCAGTTGCCTGCCCAGGAAACAACGGAATCAGCGCGATGGGCAATCCCCATAACGCCACGCCAATGCCGAACCATTGCGCAAGCCGGTGGGATCCCACCAGCAGGGATGCGATAAGAGAACCGATCACTGCCCCCGCACCAACAGCCCCGGTGAGCGTTCCAACACCTGGCTCGCCGGTGTGTAGCAGATCCAGTGCTACGACGACCGTGAAGACCGTCAGCGCACCGCGCGTGAATGTCTGCGCCATACCCAAGCCGGTAAACAATGCCAGGTCGCGATTATCCACAATGGCGCGAACACCCTCGGCTACGTCGGCCATCAAATGCGCGCGACGTGGCGCTGCAGGTCTCGGCGGGGCGTCGTAGCGCAATCGCAGCAAGACCGCCGCGGCGGCCAGCGAAGCAGCGGACGCGAAGGCGAACACACCGGCGACGTCAGTGAACTCCAACAGCGCGGCGGCCACAAGCGGCCCTACCAGCGTCGCAATCGAATCCAGCATCCCGCGTACGACGTTCGCGCTCGTTAGTTCATATCCGGTTCGACATAGTGAAGGCAGTAATGCCGAGTGTGCAGGTCGGTAGAGCGTCGCCGCGATTGTCGAGAGCGCGGCGAGGATATAGACAATCGCCACTGGGCCGTTGAAAGCGACAACAATTCCAGCCGCTCCGGTAGCCAGTCCTCGGACGGTAGACACCAGCATCAGGACACGCTCGCGCCGGCCTCGGTCTGCCAGCGGCGCTGCCAAGGGCGCTATGAACGCCGAGGGCGCCATACGCAGCAGTCCAACCAGGCCGACGGCGGTTGCGCCGCCAGCCCGGTAAGCGACGATTCCCAGTCCAACGGTGAACGCCCACTCAGCCGTCCAGGCCCCGAGGAAGCTCAGCTGTGCGCGGCGCAGATTGCCGTTCACCGCATTGCTGACGAACGCGGCAGCGGCCGCCTTCAACATGGTGCGCCGCGGTGATTCATATTCCGTGACAATAACTCTGGAAGCACGTGAGAACTCACAAAGAAATCAGGAGAAAGCCGATGGGCGTTCGACGTCTAGATCACATCCCCGGCTTCAACATTGATCGCATCGCAGCGGCTGCAGGTGATGATCCAGAGATCCTCCGGCTGGAGAATCTCGACACCGACCTGCCTCCGCCGGACGAGGCGCTGAATGCAACTCGGGCGGCGATCGGCGAAGATCAGGCCAACAGCTGGCTGCCATTTACTGGCCGGGATGATCTTAAGGAGGCCGTCGCGGCCTACGTCAAGCGTCGCGGCGGACCAGCCTACGACGGACGTCGGGAAATCGTGATCACCTCTGGTGAGGGCGATGCCATGCTCGACGCTCTCTTCTGCGTGACGGATCCCGGCGACGAGGTCATCCTGACCGATCCCACGTACGCGGGCATGATCAACCGGGTCCGCCTCGTTGGCGCGGTGCCGCGGCTAGTGCCGTTTAACGTCGTCGATGGCGAGTGGCGCCTCGATGTGGATGCGCTGCGTGAGGCCGTGACGGATCGTACCCGCGTGATCTTCGTGAACAACGCATCGTTTCCGTCCGGCTGGGTCGCTAGCGACGCCGAGTGGAACGCCATCGCTTCGCTCTGTGTCCGCTCGGATTTGTGGTTGCTGTACTGGGCGGGATTCGAAGCAATTCTCTTCGATGGGCGCGAGGTTCGGCACCCTGCCGCGCTGCCGGGCATGCGTGACCGGACGGTGATCGTTGGCGCGCCCTCGATGGAGCAGCGGATGATCGCTTGGCGAGTCGGATGGGTGGTCGCGCCCGGCGAGCTGGTCAACGACGTATCCCGAGTCCAGATCTACAACGGTTTGGTGCCGAGTGGCTTCGCACAGATCGGGACCCGGGTGGCCCTCGAGCTGGCCGATGATCATCTAGCTAGTGCCACTACTGAGTATCAGCGACGTCGGGATGAGACCCTGCGGCAGCTCGAGGGTCTTCCAGTGATCCGACCCGCCGGTGCGTGGTCGCTGCTTCTCGACGTTGCTGCCCTTGGTCTGGACTGCGTCCAGGTCTCAGAGCGTTTGCTGCAGGAGAAGGTTGCTGCTACACCGATGCGCGGTTGGGGCGGTGAAATCGCCGATCGTCATGTTCGGTTCGTCTTCAGCAATGAGCCGGTTGAGCGATTAGCGCTCCTAGGAGATCGGGTCCGGCGGGCGCTGAACTCAGTGCGCGAGCAGAGATCATTTCTCACCCGCTGAGCGTTGCTTCCGGTCAATGCCTACCGGAAGCTGTCTCAGCGGGGCCGACGTTGGACTTGATCCAGTCGTTCAAGGGTCCGCAGGCGTCGAAAGTTTCGATGACAAACTCTCGTACGGCGGTGCCATCGCGCAGCGGAGCACCCGACAGCCTTCGATGCGCGCTCACCGCCTTCTGCCGCAGCAGGTCGACCCGCGGATGATCTTTCGGATATCCGCGAGGCGCTGTCTTGAGCGGTTCGGTCATGCCATGACCGACGTCGACGCCGCGCTGATCAAGGTCATTGAGGATGCCCTCCAGCTCTTGACCGACCTTGTCGTCGGCGACCGCCCTCCGATATCGCTCGAGCTGATCGGGCGACATCATGTACGCCCCGCACGCCACCATCAGCCCGCGGGCGTCGATATGCAAGTAATAGACGGTGCCGTCAGCTTCGTGCGCCGCTCCGTGCTGGGTCTTGTACGGCGACTTGTCTGGCGAGAATCGAATGTCGCGGTTCATTCGGAAGACCTTGAACGGCTGGAACCGTTCCGGCAACGAGTCCACAAGCGCACCCATCGGCTCCTTGACCTCGTCCTCGAAGATCGTCTTGTTCGTCGTCCAGTAACTCTTGGAGTTATCTCGCTCGAGACCTTTGAAGAACTTGCTTGCTTTTGGTGTAAACGCTCCAGCCTGCGCGTCCGCCACGCTAACCTCCCTCGATTCGGAATCGGTGACGCACCATTTTCTCGCTTGACGCCCCACGTCCTCGCTCCACGCTCCACTTATTTGTGGGGCGTCGTAGTCGAAGGTGGGGCGTCAGCACCAAGCCTGCCTTGCTGGCAAGCATCGACGGCGGCGCACTGGCACAGGAAATTTCCCAGCAAATTAGCCTGGCGCCCGCCACAAGAGCGTCTCGTAGGCGCACCACAGTGACTCAGATGCCGCCGCGTGGGTCAAGGGAGCTTCCACCGCCCCGCATGAGCGATGGAAGCCCTCACTTTCGTAAGGACGACGCCGCGGCACCATCAGTTCATCCGTGTAGGCCTGGTCCGCATCAGCGGCTACGCGGCGCGCAGCTTCTCCAAGAGTGGCTTGGCTGCCTGATCAAGGAAGGCGGACTGGCCATCATCGCCGACCTGCACAATCGCCACATCAGTGAAACCAGCCTCCAGAAAAGGTTGCACCGCTTCCACGATGGCATCAAGATCAGGACCGCACGGGATCTGCTGGGCAACATCCTCGGGCCGCACGAATTTGCTTGCGCCCTCGAAGCCAGCAGGCGTCGGAAGATCAGTGTTCACGGCGAAGCCACCGCCGAACCACCTGAATTGATCATGGGCCCGCTCGACTGCCCGTTGCTTGTCCACATCCCAGCAGATCGGCAATTGGCCAATCTTGCGGGTCTCGGAGCCCTTTTCGTGATCCCAGGCCTTGATCAACTCCTGATCTGGCTCGACAGCAACCAGGTGATCGGCCAGCGGTGCGAACTGGCGAACCGACTTTTCACCCGACACCGCAATCGCGATTGGAACGCCGCCGTCAGGTGCATCCCACAATCGGGCGGAATCGATCCGGAAGTAGTCACCCTCCCATGTCACGAGCTCTCCGGATTGCAGCTCTCGGATGATCGTCGCGGCCTCCACCAGCATGTCCTGCCGTTGCGCGACTGGCGGCCAACCTTCGCCCGTGATGTGCTCGTTGAGGTTCTCTCCGGATCCCAGACCAAGGATGAACCTGCCCTCGCTCAGTAGCTGAAGAGTCGCCGCCTTCTGCGCGACTACCGCCGGGTGGTAGCGGATGATCGGACAGGTCACGTACGTCGCAAGCTCGACCCGCGAGGTCGCCTGTGCAATGGCACCCAGGACACTCCAGGCGTACGGGGAATGTCCCTGCGCCATTAGCCACGGTGAGTAGTGATCACTGCACACCTCGAAGTCGAAGCCGACCTGTTCACCAGTGACCGCGTAGCTGACCAGTTCCCGTGGCCCGCTTTGCTCAGTCATCAAGGTGTAGCCGAAACGTGTCAATGTGACCTCCCGATCGGGTTGGTGAAGCACTATTGGTCGTCAATACCCAGTTGCGACTTCAACCGATCGATCTGCTGCGAGGCCTCCGCCTTGCTCAGATCGGCAGGCAGTTCCTCACCAGCCTGCCTGGCGAGCGTGTCGAGATAACTTCTCTGCGCTGCCGTCATCGGGTCGTCGCCGCTCACCCACTCGCTCGGGTCTTTCTGCAGTGCTGCGTCTTGGTCACCAGCCCGAGGCGTGGCTCCAATGGTGCCCGCCTCTTTGTTGCCGGCCTCGTTGGTTTCGGATGCGAATTCGCTCATGTCAGACACCGTAATCAAGACCTCAGACAGCACAGATCAGCGCCCTGCGCGTGCGTCATGCGATGAGTCAGCTTTGATAGAGCCCGCGCTTGGCGATGTACTGCACGATGCCGTCGGGCACCAGATACCAGATTGGCTGATGATCTTGCACACGCAGTCGGCATGCCGTGGAGGAAATCGCCAACGCCGGCACTTCCATCAATGTGACCTTGTCCTGCGGCAGTTGCGCGATCACTGGCGAATCAAAATCAACCCCGGGACGGGTACAGCCGACGAAGTGAGCAAGATCGAAGATCGAGTCCACCTCGCGCCAGGTAAGGATTTGGGCTAGCGCATCGGCGCCGGTAATGAAGTACAGATCGACGTCTTCGCCCCGCTCTGCGCGGAGATCGCGAAGAGTATCTGCGGTAAAGGTCAGTCCTGGTCGCTCAATGTCGACGCGACTGACCGTGAATCTCGGATTCGAAGCGGTCGCGATGACCGTCATCAAATAGCGGTCCTCCGGCGATGACACGTGGCGATGAGTTTTCTGCCATGGCTGGCCAGTGGGAACGAAGACGACTTCTTCGAGCTTGAAACGAGCAGCCACCTCGCTCGCGGCAACTAGGTGACCATGGTGAATTGGATCAAATGTGCCACCCATGACGCCGAGCCGGTATCGCTTGTGCGGGTCAGAGCCGCGCTGTCGGGCCAAGCCCGTCGATCGAGGTGGCAGGGTCACAAGTGTCCCGACGCTCCCGCCCTCGCCCCTAGCTGTGCGGGCGGCCCCTGCCGATCGACCAAGTGATCAGCAGGAAGATGACAAGCACGCCGAACGCGAGGACTCCAAAGGCCGGTGCAGGAATTGGCAGATCGCGGGTCACCTCGGTTTGGAGAAGCGTCAGTGCCAGGGTCATACCCGCAGCGTAGCGGCTCACGGCGTCCGGTGGGTGCTGAGCCTGCCCGTGCTCTGGGTTCGTTTTCGCGCACAAGCGTCAAGAAGACCGCGGCAAACCGCCAAAGACGGGTCGTATCCGCGCACAAGAGCGCAAACGACCGGTGGCGTTCGTAGCACGGGCCCCAGACCGCTACCGGCGGACCTGACCCGACCCAGTCACGACGTACTTCGTCGAGGTCATCTCAGGTAGGCCCATCGGGCCGCGCGCATGGAGCTTCTGCGTCGAGATTCCGATCTCGGCCCCGAAGCCAAACTCGCCGCCATCGACGAATCGACTCGAGGCATTCACCAGTACGGCAGCAGCATCAATCTCAGCCGCAAATCGAGCCGCGGCGGTCTGGGAGTCGGTGATGATCGTCTCCGAATGCCCGGTGCCATAGCGGCGAATATGTTGCAGCGCCGCATCGAGAGAATCGACGATCGCCATTGCGATGTCCAACGAGAGGTACTCGTCGGCAAAGTCCTGTTCCTCTGCCGGGACGACGTCACCGTACGCCGCCACGCGCGAATCCCCGTGCACCGTAACCCGATGCGCAGCGAGCGCCCGGAGAGCTTTCGGCACGAAAGAGTCGGCAATGCTCGCGTGCACCAAAAGCGTCTCAGCCGCGTTGCAGACCGAGGGCCGCTGCGTCTTGGCGTTGATCAGGATGTCGAGCGCCATCTGTTCATCGGCAGCGGCGTCGACGAAAATGTGGCAGTTGCCTACTCCAGTTTCGATGACCGGCACCTGGCTATTGCGTACCACTGTGTCGATCAATCCGGCACCACCACGGGGAATCAGCACGTCGACTAGTCCCCGTGCGGCCATCAGCTCGTTGGTTACCTCACGCGGACCTGGCACCAGTTGGATCGCATCCGCGGACAGCCCCACCTCGATGAGGCCGGCTTGCAGAGCTTCGACGATTGCGGCATTCGACTCCGCAGCCGAGGAAGAGCCTCGAAGCAGGGCCGCGTTGCCCGATTTCAGGCAGATGCCACCAGCATCGGCAGTCACATTGGGCCGCGCTTCATAGATGATGCCGACGACGCCGAAGGGCGCTCGAACCTGCCTCACCCGTACGCCGTTCGCATTGGTCCAGCCGCGTACCACATCGCCCACCGGATCGGGCAGTGTAGCGAGCTGACGCAACCCCTCGACCATGCCAGTGATGCGATCCGGAGTAAGCCGGAGTCGGTCGATCAAGGCGGCGCTGGTGCCATTAGCCTCGGCGCGAGCAACATCGCGCTGATTCGCCTCCAAGATCGCGGTCTCGGATTTGGCCAGCGCGTCAGCCATGGCAACGAGAGCGGCATCCTTGGTGGCACGAGTGGCGCTGCTCAGCGTGAGGGCGGCGGTTCTGGCCCTCTCGGCTTGCTCTTGGACGGTCACCGAACCAATCTAGCCCGACCTCTGCTGTTGCGTTTCTCCGCGTCAGAGCGGACCGAGGCACCTCGACGGGCGAAGTCCGGGGCGTGTTCCGGTAGCAAGCCGATGCCCACAAAGTAGCCAGGAATGCTTTGCAGTAAAGGAAAGCGTTGCATGAGCCGGAGCGGTGCAGGAGCCGTTGTGAGACGGGGACCTGCGTCATCCTCGGCAATACTGGTGACGACGACAAATCGATGCGCTATGCGCTGAAACGCCTGCGTAAGGACTGTCGGCAGCCAACGTCGACGCTGCACGGCACGCAGCTTGGCTGTGGGCACTCCGCCACTGCGGAGGGACTGCGCAAGGATCCGCGCTGCGGCGACCGCGTCCTGTACGGCGAGGTTGATCCCAACACCACCCACAGGCGACATCGCATGAGCAGCGTCGCCGATGCACAAAACGCCATCGCGATACCAGCGCGGCAATCGGCTGAGCACGACGTTGAGCAACCTGATCTCGTCGAAGGATTCCAGTAGCTCAACCCGATCTCCGAGCCAGGGAAGCACATCTCGCAATCGTTGCCGAAACTCAACGATGCCATGATCACGGAGTGTGCTGATGGACCCCTTTCTGATTACGACGCCGATCTGGTAATAGTCCCCACGATCGATCATGATCAATAAGTTGGATCGGGAGATCCGTCCGGTGATGCCCTCCGGATCCGTCGCCAGCCGCGGCAATCGGAACCACAGCACATCCATCGGGACACCAAACGTCCGTGTCCGTAGGCCAGCCCGCTGCGCTACAAGTGATGCTCGCCCGTCACACCCCATGACAAGATCAGCTTCTAGCTTGTGATTATGGCCATCTTGGCGGTACATCACTCCATTGACCCGCTGACCATCCCGCAGCAGATCAGTGACCTCGGCCCTCATGATCAGCTCATAATCCGGCTCTTGGGCGCTGGCGTCGGCGATCACATTGAGGAAATCCCATTGCGGTACCAAAGCAATGTGTTGGTGCTGGCCTGGCAGCCGAGTCAGGTCCATAACGCCGTACGTGCCTGTATCGAGTTGCACGCTGAGCTTGGAGATCCAGCGAGGTGGCAGCGCTGCGAACTGCTCCCCGAGCCCAAGCTCGTCTAGCAGTGTCAGGGTCGAGGAATGCACCGTGTCGCCGCGAAAGTCGCGCAGAAAGTCGGCATGCTTTTCCAACACCGTGGTGCGTACGCCAGCACGAGCCAGAATGAGGCCCAGCACCAGGCCGGCGGGTCCACCGCCCACAACGCAGCAGGCTGTCTTGGTTGCCGAAGTCGCCATGTGATCAATTATTCCGCGGCCGGCATCTAGACGAGCGCGGGAGGCAAAGCGCCCTCGTTCTCAAGGAGCCAGCGCTTGGTTTCGATCTGCCGGCCGGGTTCGCCGCCGGAGTATCCGCCGAGTCCGTCGCTCGCCACGACGCGGTGGCACGGAATGATAATCGGCACTGGGTTGGCCGCCATGATCTCCCCGATGGCTCGCGCCGGCACTCCGGTGCCGCTCAACTGAGCCAGCTCGGCATAGGTGATCGTCTTCCCATAGCCGACGGTCCTTAGCGCCTGGAGGACCGCCTCGGCTACTTGATCCATCGGAGGTAGATCAAGAGGCAGCGTGAACTCGCGGCGCTGTCCGGCGAAGTACTCTCGCAACTGCCCAAGTGCCATTTGCACCATTTCGTCGGGTTCGGTTGAGGCACCTCGCTGTTGCAGACGCCATCCGACCTCGCGTACGCCGGCTGGTCCTGCAAGGACACCGATCAGGCCGACTTGGCTATCGAACTGGTCAAAGTAGAGCTTCGTCATAACGCACACCATCGTGCCGCACGCCGCTGACAAGTCCGCACTGGTCGGAAGTTCGATCCCCGATAGCCAGATCGAGTGTCGAAAAATCCGCATTGGTCGGAAATTTGATTCAGCCGGAGGATGCGCTGGCGTTGGCGTTCTCGATGACGACCAGCGCGTCGCGGTGTACCACCGTACGGTCGTAGCCAGCACCCAGCTCCGCAGCCAGTTCGCGCGTGCTGCGACCCAGTAACGCAGGCAACTCATCGGAGTCGTAGTTGACCAGCCCACGAGCTACAACCAGCCCGTCCGGTCCAACCAGCTCCACGGGCTCGCCAGAGGAAAACTGACCGTGTACGGCGGTGACGCCGGCGGGAAGCAGCGAGGCGTTGCGCTGGGTCAGGGCACGAACCGCCCCGGCATCAAGAACCAAGGTGCCCCGGGTATCGCTAGCGTGCCGGAGCCACAGCAACCGCGTCGGTCGCCGACGACCTGTCGGATGGAACAGTGTGCCGACTTCCTCACCTGTCAGGGCTGCACCGGCCTGCTCAGCGGTGGTCAAGACTGCCGGAATCCCAGCCGACGTGGCAATCCGCGCGGCATCGATCTTGGTGACCATTCCGCCCGTCCCCACCGCGGTGCCGCGCGACTCGATATCGATTCCGGTCAGATCGGCCTCGCCCCAGACGTCGCTGATCTTGCGCGCCTCTGGCTTCGCAGGGTTCGTCGTGTACAGCGCCGCCACGTCACTGAGCAACACCAGCGCGTTGGCGTGCACCAGATGTGCCACCAGCGCCGCGAGCCGGTCATTGTCGCCAAACCGGATCTCATGAGTGGCCACCGTATCGTTCTCATTGACGATCGGCACGACCCCAAGCTCCAGCAAGCGCCCGAAGGTGCGGTACGCGTTGCGGTAGTGCGAGTGACGTGTCACGTCGTCGGCTGTCAACAGCACCTGGCCCACACCGAGCCCGTGGCCGTTGAACAGCCGCGTGTAGTGGCCCATCAGCAGTCCCTGACCGACCGAGGCCGCTGCCTGCTGGGTTGCCAGATCACGCGGCCGGGCCTTGAGTCCAAGAGGAGCAAGGCCAGAAGCGATCGCTCCGGATGAGACGAGGACGATCTCGCGCCCAGCATGCCTTGCGTGTGCCAGTACGCCGACCAGCTGCTCGATCCGTTGCGGGTCGATGCCGCCTTCGGCGGTGGTTAGGGACGATGAACCGACCTTGACCACTACTCGCCTGGCGGTTGCGAGCTCTTCACGCATCGTGCTGACCGGCGCCCTGCTCGATCTGTCCTGATCCTTCCGAAGGCCCATCATCAGACGCCTCGTCCGGCCCGTCGGCAAGCTCCTCGGCGGCGTGGTAGGCCCGATCCTTCTCCCGCCGGCGCTGAGCGGCCGGCCGTTCTTCGATCAACCGCTGATCTTCACCTCGTGGGCTGAGGATCTCTGAGCCGATATCGATCTGCGGCGCGAAGTCGAAGATCACCGCGTTGGCACCCCCGATCGCGACACCGTCCCCCGGCCGCGCGCCCAGCTCGAGCAGCCGATCTTCGATCCCAATCCGATTAAGCCGGTCGGCCAGATAGCCAACAGCCTCTGCATTGGAGAAATCAGTCTGCCGTACCCACCGCTCCGGTTTGTCTCCGCGTACGCGCCACAGCTCGCCCTCACGCTCCACGCTGAATTGCGCATGATCACCGATGGGCTTGGGCCGGATCACGATCCGAGCCGATGCTGGCGGCGGCTCGGCAGCCCGTCGGGCACTGATCAACCGCGCCATGGCATAGATCAACTCGTGCAAGCCTTGGCCGCTCCTGGTGGAGATCGGAAAGACCTGCAGACCACGGTCGCGCAACTCACCCATAGCCATTTCGGCAACTTGCAGGGCGTCCGGAATGTCGATCTTGTTCAGCGCGACAAGGCGTGGTCGATCTTCCAGCCCGCCGTGGGCTTTGAGCTCTGCTTCGATCACATCAAGATCAGTTATCGGATCACGGCCGGGCTCGTAGGTGGCGCAGTCGATCACATGCACGATCGCGGTGCAACGTTCGATATGGCGCAGGAAGTCGAAACCCAAGCCGCGGCCCTCGCTCGCGCCAGCGATCAGCCCCGGCACATCGGCGACGGTGAAGCTGGCGTCACCGGCAACCACCACTCCCAGGTTGGGGACCAACGTCGTAAACGGATAGTCGGCGATCTTGGGCCGGGCACGCGAAATGGCAGCTACCAACGAGGACTTCCCGGCACTGGGAAATCCCACCAGTCCGATATCGGCGACCACCTTCAGCTCCAAGGTGATGATCCGGCTCTCGCCTTCCTCACCCAGCAAGGCGAAACCGGGCGCCTTCCGTGCCGGCGAGGCCAACGCCGCGTTTCCCAACCCGCCGCGACCGCCCTGCGCAACGACGATTTCGGCGCCTTCACCCGTCAGATCCGCGATCTGCTCCCTGGTCTCGGCGTCGATGATCACCGTGCCGTTCGGCACGGAGAGGACCACATCCTCGCCGCGCGCACCGTTTTGATGATCACCACGACCGGGCTGACCATTGCTCGCTCGCCAATAACGCTGCCGGTGGTATCGAACAAGGGTGCTCAGACCATGATCAACACGAAGAATCACTGAACCACCGTCGCCGCCGTTGCCGCCGTCCGGGCCACCAAGGGGCTTGAACTTTTCACGATGAATGGAGGCGCAGCCGTTACCGCCATGGCCGCCGTACGCGTGCAGCCTGACCTGGTCGACGAAGGTCGGGATCGCCATACGGACGCCTCCTTTCGGTTTTCAATTTTCGGGGTCAGAAACGCATAAGGGTGGCCCACACGAGTGGGCCACCCTCTCGGCGTCTGTAATGCTTCGCTCTACTGCGCCGAGGTGGCCTCGGCCGGCCCGGAAAAGCTGGACGCAGATTCCGGCGCGGTCTGCGTTACATTGACAACCCGACGACCTCGCCGGGTGCCAAACTCAACATGCCCTGCGACCAGGGCAAACAAAGTGTCATCGCTACCGCGGCCGACGCCGTCACCAGGGTGAAAGTGGGTGCCGCGCTGCCGGACGATGATCTCGCCAGCGTTGACCAGCTGGCCGCCGAACCGCTTGACTCCGAGCCGCTGAGCATTGGAGTCGCGACCGTTACGCGTTGAGGACGCGCCCTTCTTGTGTGCCATATCGTCGCCTCAGCCCTTGATGTCGGTGACCTTGATGGTGGTATACCGCTGCCGGTGACCCTGCCGCTTGCGGTAGCCGGTCTTGTTCTTGAACTTCAGAATGCGGATCTTCGGACCCTTGCTCTCAGCGACCACCTCAGCAGTCACCGATGCCGAGCCGAGTGCCTGCGCATCGGAGGTGACCGCCTCGCCATCGACCAGAAGCAGCGGTGTCAGGCTGATGCTCGAGCCGACCGCGCCGTCGAGGCGGTCAACCTCCAGGACATCGCCGACGGCGACCTTGTGCTGGCGGCCGCCACTCCGCACGATCGCGTACACGCCTGACCTGCTCTCTCTCGCATATCTGATTAAGTGGTGTGCGACACAAGGGTTTGAGGGCACACACAAGCGCGCGCCGAAGCGTGCGCACCGAGGGTCAAGGGTACGCGGGCGCTACGAACAGGGTCAAACTGCCGGCGGAGGAATTACGACGCGGTTGACTGCGTGGCATCTACCGAAAGGGCGCCGCGTCTGGTGGGCATTAGGTTTCAGCCATGGGGACGGGCCTTAACGTGTTGCTCGGTCTACTGTCTATGGCCGGTCCAATCGGGTTCACGATCGCATGGATCATCGGTGGGCTGATCCAAGATGAGTACAGCTTGCGGCTCGAAGACATCAGCGCGCTGGCGGCCATGGACGCCCAATACGCGTGGATCATGATTACGGGCTTCGTGCTGCTCGGCGTGGGCACGGTCGCCCTGGCGGTGGGCCTGGTCAGCACTCTCAGGTACGCATCTGCGGTGATCGGATCGGTCCTTCTCATGGTCGCGGGTATCGGTCTTGTGGTCGTCGGATTGGCGCGTAACGACTGCAGCACCGAACTGCCGGCCTGCGCCGCTAGAGTCGACGCCGGCGAGGTCTCTTTACATCACCAGGTCCACGACAACGTCAGTCTGATCATGTTTCTGGCCTTGATTGCCGCGGCGCTGGTGTGTGCGTGGGCGTTCGGACGAGATGATCACTGGCGACACCTGCGGGTCTACTCCGTCGCCACCGGTGTGTTCGGTTTTGCTCTGCTCGTTCTCTACGTGATTGAACCGGCCGTGACGTGGAATGGTTTCGTCCAGCGAATCTTCGTGTCGGTGTTGTTTGTCTGGATTGCCATCGTCGGTTTTCGGTTGTCCCGGCTCAATGTCGCCCAAACCAGCTAAAGGAGGAATCGTGCGCAACATTTCGGCCACTCTCAGCATCTCCATGGACGGCGTGGTCCAAGCCCCCGGTAGACCGGACGAGGACACCCGAGGCGGCTTTGATGGTGGCGGATGGGCAGTGCCGTACAACGACGAGATCATGGCCCAGAAGATGGGCGAGCGCATGGCGTCGTCGGGAACGATGCTCTTCGGCCGTCGCACATACGAAGATTTCTATGGGTACTGGCCGCGACAGACCGACAACCCGTTCACGCCGTATTTGAACCAGGCGACCAAGTATGTCGTGTCCAGCACCCTGACCGAGCCGCTGCCATGGGAGAACTCGATCTTGCTGCCTGGCGACCCAGCGGTCAGTGTCGCAAAGCTCAAGGCGGAGGCGGGACCCGATGTCGGCATTGTCGGCAGCGCGCAGTTGGTGCGATCGCTACTCCGGGAAAACCTGATCGACCAATACCTCTTGCTCATCCACCCGCTCGTGCTTGGTCAGGGTCGCCGCCTCTTTGATGATCGAGGACCGGGCGTCGATTTCGAACTGGTCGATAACGTGACGACATCCAAAGGCGTGATCATCGCGACCTATCAGCCACGGTGAGGCGACTGAGGTCTCAATTGATCAACGGAGGGCCGTGCGAGCGCCCTCAGCGGTGATCCAGAGGTCCGTCGCCACTGCGACGCAGGTGATTCCACGTTCCCGAAAACGCATAGCAATCTCGGGCGTACCGGCAAAGCCGCCCACACTGAGCCCGTAGGCGGCGGCAGTCTGTACGATCCGGGCCAATGGGCTGGCGTCCGAGTCGTCATCGAGCAGCGCCGGCACCGAGGTGCCCAATGAAAGTGAAAGATCGTACGGCCCGACGAAGAGCTGGCCGACGCCCGGTGTTGCAGCGATCTCCTCAACCGCCATCAGGGCAGCGGCCGACTCGATCATCACGGCACAAGTGACGCTGCTGTTGGCCTCGTCAGCGGTCAGCGTCTTCCCGCCCCAGATGCGACTCAATGGACCCCAACTGCGGTAACCGACAGGTGGGTAGAAGGTCGCCGAAACCGCCCGCCGCGCCTGGGTTGCTGACTCGACCTGGGGAACGATCACCGCACGCGCTCCGGCATCGAGTGCGCCTCCGATGGCGGTGAAGTCACAGGAGGGAACCCGCACCACCAGCTGGGGGAGCCCTGACGGAAAGCCGCGTGCCACGTCGATAATGTCGTTGCGCGAGTACCGGCCGTGTTGCATATCGAGGCAGACCCAGTCGAATCCCAGCCCGGCCAGGCGGACGGCCATGCCCGCACTAGCATCGTTACACCACACACCGCTGCTAACGCCGCCGAATCCGCGAGAACCGCTCTGCCCTGCCGCCACGCGCCCATTCTGGCCCGGACCGCTGTTGTCAGCCATCAGGTCCCGCGGCAGCCAGCAGCTCTTTGCGATGCGCAAGTGTGGTGCGGAGTCGCCCGTGTTTGGTGCCCAGCTCGATCTCTGCCGCGTTAATTCGATGCCATGCCGGCATGCCAAGAGGTCGAACCCCTCGTTCGGCAAGCAGTCGGTCGAGCTTTCCGGACCTTCCATGGGCCCGGACCGCACCGTCGTGCACATCGGATAGCAGTGAGGTCACGGTCTCAACAGCGTCGGACTTGTTGGTACCAATGACTCCGGTTGGTCCACGCTTGATCCATCCTGTGACGTACTCGTCGGGTGAGAATCGCCCGTCGCGGATCACCCGCCCTTCCGCATGCGGAACACGACTCGTGCGCTCGTCGAAGGGAACACCGAGCAGCGGCAGGCCTCGGTAGCCGACCGAACGCACCACAAGATCAGCAGCAATCCTCCGGTGGCCGCCAGCGCCAACGACATAACCCTCGGAGTCGATCATGGTCCGCTCGATCTCCACAGCGGTCACCCGCTCACTGCCGACGATCATTGTGGGTCGGGTCCAAAAGTGGAAGCTGATGCGCTTGGCAGCACCGCTCAGCGGCCGCGCTACCCAATCGCGGAAGACGGCCATATTGCGCGCCGCCACTTTGTTCTGCTGCACGACCGCCTCGCTAGAGGCGTCGAGCTCAAGATCTGCCGGGTCAACGATGACGTCCACATCGTCGATCTGCCCCATCTCACGAAGTTCCTTGGTCGTAAAGGAGGTGTACGCGGGCCCTCGGCGGCCGAGAATGTGAATGTCGGTGATGTGCTTGCGAGCGAGGGATTCCAGGACTTCGGCAGCCATGTCGGTGTCGCTGAGCTGATCAACAGATTTGATCAAGATGCGTGCAACATCGAGAGCAACGTTACCGATACCGACGACCACGGCGCGTCGCGAGCTGCTGATCAATTCATCGACCTCGGCGGCCATCAGATGATCACTTGCAAGAGGCGGATCGGTATCCGGATGGACATCGGGATTACCGCAATACCAGGCAACCAGCTCTGCCGCCGCAAAACTTCCCGGCAGGCGCTCGCCCGGAATCTCGAGCCTCCGATCTGTGCCCGCTCCGTAGGCGTAGATCACGGCATCGACGCACTCTCGAAGCTCAGCGATCGTGAGGTCGGCGCCGAGCGTCACATCGCCATAGAACCGGACCGAGGACTTCTCCAGGGTGCGCTCAAGAGTGTTCCGGATAGAGCGAATGGACTCATGGTCGGGTGCCACGCCGTAGCGGACGAGACCGAACGGTACTGGGAGCCGATCGATGACCGCGATTTCCACGTCGAAGTCGGCTTGCTGGCTCAGGGCTTCGGCGGCGTAGATTCCCGATGGGCCGGCGCCGATGATAGCGACCACGAGCGGAGTACCGCTCCGCCCTGAGCTCGTGGACGAGCCCGGTTCGACTAGTTCAGTGCTCATCTGAGTCGTCGTCGTAGAAAGCGTTGATGATCAGCCGACGGCCGCCGGTTCGTCCTGCGCCTCGACGGCAGAATCCTGTTCCTTTACTGCCGGAGCGCGGCGGCGCCCGCCTCGTCGGCTGGCAACTGCTGGACGCTGCTCAGCCGTTACCTCAGGGCTGCCGTCCAGCTGCTCGGGGGCAATCGGAGTCTCCGGCGTCTTCGTACTGGGCCGACGCTCCCGAGCACGCGAATCGCGCGCTCCCCCATCGGTATACCGGTGTAACTCGACCGGCATGTCATGCAGCTCGTACCCACGGCCATGGCAATGCGGACACTCCGTAGCGAATGCTTCGAGCAGCCCGGTGCCGATCCGCTTGCGAGTCATCTGGACCAGCCCGAGGCTAGTGATCTCGGCAACCTGATGCCGAGTCCGATCCCGGCCAAGGCACTCGACGAGGCGCCGCAGCAGCAGTTCTCTATTGCTGGGCAGCACCATGTCGATGAAGTCGATCACAATAATGCCGCCGATGTCGCGAAGCCGTAGCTGTCGAACGATCTCCTCGGCTGCTTCGAGGTTGTTGCTCGTGACCGTCGACTCGAGGTTGCCACCGGTACCGGTGAACTTGCCGGTGTTCACGTCGATCACTGTCATCGCTTCGGTCCGGTCAATGATCAACGAGCCGCCGGAGGGCAGGAAGACCTTGCGCTCCAAGGCTTTTGCGATTTGTTCGTCTAGCCGGTACTCCGCAAAGAGATCACCATCACTCTCCCAGCGGCGCAGTCGATCTTTCAGGTGTGGTGCGACATGGGAGACGTAGGCCTCGATCGAGTCGTACGCATCGGTAATGCCGCCATTACCCGAGATGATCAGCTCGGAGAAGTCTTCGGTGAAGAGATCCCGGACGATGCGTACGGTGAGGTCGGGCTCGGAATAGAGCAGCTGCGGCGCATTGCCGGCCGCGACTTTGCTCTCGATGTCTTCCCACTGCGCCTTCAGCCGGTTCACATCGCGTACTAGCTCTTCTTCGCTTGCACCCTCGGCGGCCGTGCGGACGATCACGCTGGCCGAATCGCCGACCAGCCCAGAGAGGATGTCCTTCAGCCGCCGGCGTTCGCTCTCGGGAAGCTTGCGGGAGATGCCCGATAGTTGACCGCCGGGTGCGTACACGATGTAGCGGCCCGGTATCGAGACGTGATTGGTGAGCCGAGCGCCCTTGGCGCCGACTGGATCTTTGGTCACCTGCACCAAGATCGTCTGACCGGATTTGAGAACTTTTTCGACTTTGCGGTTCTGGCCCTCGGCACCGAAGTAGTCCCAGTCAACCTCTCCGGCGTAGATCACTCCGTTGCGACCGCGGCCGATATCGACGAAAGCGGCTTCCATGGAAGGTAGAACATTTTGGACGCGACCGAGGTAGACGTTTCCGATCAAGGAACTAGCGGACTCCCGGTCGACGTAGTGCTCGACCAGAATGTCGTCCTCAAGTACGGCAATCTGGGAGAGATTCTCGCGCTGTCTGATGATCATCTTGCGTACCACAGACTCGCGCCGGGCGAGAAACTCGGCCTCGCTAAGTACCGGCGTACGCCGACGACCCGCATCCCGGCCCTCGCGGCGGCGCTGGCGCTTGGCCTCCATCCGAGTTGAGCCGTCGATGCCTGTGACGTCGGTATTGGAGGCTTGGCGCGGCTCGCGGACGCGGAGCACCGTTTCGGTCGGGTCGTCCGCGGCCGATGTCGCTTCCTCTCCCCGCCGCCGACGGCGGCGGCGACGTCGGCGCGAGACCTCGCTATCGGTCTCGGTGTCAGCACTGGTTTCTGGCGACTCGGGTTCCTCGGGTTGTACGGCGTCAGTGGACTCGAACTCGGCGGAGGCAGCCTCTTCGGCTCCCGTACGACGACGGCGTCGACCTCCGCGGCGACGGCGCCGACGTCGGGCTTCGCCGGCATCGCTCTCTGCGGCTGGCTCCTCGGCGGAGCCGACCGCTTCCTCGGCCGACTCGGTTACCTCTGCTATAGCCTCGGTCGCCTGCTCGATTGTCTCGACAACAGCGTCGGCTGACTCCGCCAACTCTTCGGTCGCCTCTGGCAGAGTGTCGGGTGGCTCAGGAAGGGCCACGGCTTGCTCGGGCAGGAGCTTCTCAGCTGTCGCCGGTGCAGCAGCGCTCTCGGCGTCATCAGCGGGGGCTGCTTCCGGAGCCATGGCGGCAGCCTTCCTAGCTGTCCGCTTCCGCGTCGCCTTCAAAGGCACCTCGGTGTCCCTTGACGATTCCTTCGCGGCTTTCTTGCTCGGGCGTTTCGCCGTGGTCTTCTTTGCAGGCTTCTCGGCGATGGCGGAGACCTCTGTTACCGGTCGGTCCTCATTCGGGGGCGCCTCTTCCGGGACTACTTCCTCGGGGGTTGGCTGCTCCCTCGGGGGCTCCAACGACTCCTCAACGCGCTCGATCTTCGGCGCATCGGGAGCCGTCGACGGGGGCCCCGCTGCTCGGCTGGCGGCGCGCCGGCGGCGCGGAGTTGCGGGTTGTTCGGTTAATTCTTGGGTCTGCGTAGCGAGCTCGTCGGGGTCGAGCATCAAACTCCTCTATGGCGCATATTGCGCACTTTCTCGTTCGCTGCACCGGTTGTATAGCCGGGCTGCGGAAGCTTGCGGAATCGATGTGGTGGGCCGACTCTCCCGCGGTCAAGCTGTTGGCTGCGTTTCCTTGCCCGAGGCTCTAGCACCCCGAGCAGGTCCACACGAAGCCCTGCTCGTCGCGGTGGAGCATCAGCATCCACCTAATAACGCGACCTGTCACGTCGCGCAATATCATCGAGGCTCCACGCACTCGGCGGCGGAGCCAACTCAAGTATCCCACAGGCCACCTAAGATTTCCGCGCCGAGCCCGCGCATGGTGCACATTAGCGTCCAGGCGCCGTGATAACTCCAGTTTCCGGATTGAGCCTGCCCTGTGCGAGCCGGGTCAAGATAGGCGGATCGCTCGGCGTAAACGCATGGCTGGTCTGACTTAGACCGGCCAGTACGTCGTCGGGGCGCACCAGCGGAATCCGATGAGCCAGAGTCATCATCAGTCGGCCGTCCTCGGCATCAAGCGTGATCACCGCTGCCCTGGCGTCGAACTCCCGCATACCGTTCTTCGTCATTCGCCGCACGGGTACGGCGTCTGTCATGAGAAATGCCTCCACTGCGCTCTCCAGTACGGCCGCGGACAGGCTGGGTACATCGACTCGCCAGCGCGATGCGGTGAGCTCGTCGGCCAGTGCTCCGGCGGGCGCCTCAACGACCTCGACAATGTCCAGTCCAGGTGGCAGGGCTTGGTCCACTGCGTCTCGTACCTTGTCCGGGTCGCAGGCCGCAGCCAGCCCAATCTCTAGATACTCGGCCTCACTCGCAGCTCCGGTCGGGGCCGCGTTCGCGTACGAGATGCGCGGGTGCGGCGAGAACCCGGAGGAGTACGCCATCGGGACACCTGCTCGGCGCAGCGCCCGCTCGAAGGCTCGTCCGAAATCCCGGTGGCTGGTGAAGCGAGCTCGACCGCGCTTGGCGTACCGGACTCGCAGCCACTGCACCGGCGGCGCATGCTGCTCTGGCTGGGTGCGAGATGGTTGCGCCACGAATCCTGAGCCTAGCCACCGCCGAGCTGACGCCCCACGTTCTCCCATCACGCCTCACCTTCTGGCTCCACGCCCCATCTATATGTGGGGCGTGGAGCCAGAAGGTGGGGCCGTGCCATTGGTGACTGCCCCGGCGCTGCCGCGCATCATGTTGTTGAGGAAGGGTCCGACGATGTCGAGCGGCAGCGGGAAGACAACAGTCGAGTTTTGATCCGCTCCGAGCTCGAGCAAGGTCTGGAGGTAGCGCAGCTGCAATGACGCGGGGTTTAATGTCAGCGTGTCGGCGGCTTGACGCAGTTCCTCAGACGCCTGGAGCTCGCCGCGCGCATTGATGATCTTCGCACGTCGCTCCCGCTCGGCTTCGGCTTCGCGTGCCATGGCACGCTGCATGGCCTCGGGGATCTCGACGTCCTTGATCTCCACCAGACGCACTTCTACGCCCCAGATTGTGGTCTGCTGAGCGATCTGCTCGCGCAGCCGCTCATTGAGGTCCTCGCGGTGCGCCAGCAGGGTGTCCAAATCTTCCCGACCCAGCAGCGAGCGCAACGTGGTCTGGGCAATCTGAGAGGTGGCGACCGCGTGGTTCTCCACCTCCATAACCGATTTGATCGGGTCGGTTACCCGGAACAGCACCACGGCGTTCACTCGCGCCGGCACATTGTCGCGAGTGATCACTTCCTGTGGCGGGATGGTCAGGCTGACCACGCGAAGATCAACCCGTATCAGCCGGTTCCAGCCGGGCAACACCCAGCGCACGCCCGGCCCGCGCAGCGGCTGCAGGCGGCCCAAGCGGAACACCACGCCCCGCTGGTACTCCCTGATGATCTTGATCGACGCGACGGCACCGACCAAGATCACGATTAGCAGCAGCACGCCAACGACGATCAATGCTGTCATGTCAACTCCTTTGATTTCGACGAGCCCCAACGCGTGGTGAACCGATCCGCGGGCGGATCCTCGTAGATCGTGCGCTGGGGTATGTGCTCGGGAAAGCCGCTTGGCGTGTGCCAGAGGTGGCGCGCCAGCGGCACACTTGCCAGACCGATGATCATGATCGTGCCGAGCAGGACAACCAGGTCAAGCGGCTGGGGCCACGACAGCAACATCCCGAGCGGCAGTAAGACCCCAATACCAGCAACGCAGCAGGCAATGCCCCGGTGGAACCGTCCGGCCTCCGAGTATGGCCACGGGTCGATCTCCCGCGTCACCTCTCGGCCGTGCGGGGAGGTGGTGCAACTGTGCTTGACCGGGCAGGCGTTGCAGACCGCCGGCTTCGCTCGATAGCGAACGATGCGCTGGTCTGGGTCGTACGAGGTGGGCCACAGCCACTGATCTTGCGGACAGATCCACGCATCGTGATCGGCATGGTAGCGGAAGGCATCGGTACGCCATTGCTGGGCACGAGACGCCACCCGCTTGGCCATCACGTCAAAGGCGTACGCGACGGCAAGCAGGAAACCGCTGTAGCAGCACACCAAGATCACATTGGTGGACATGTTGATCGGATTACTGCGGCGGTGGCGTCGAGCCGGCGGCCACCGGCTGCTTCTCCACGAACAAGACGTCCTGCGGTAGCTCTTCGGTGACCGCGCCACGGCGGGAGTACCGCAGGCCCTGCCAGGCCATCCACAGGAACGGCGGTATGCCGCCGATGATGAAGATCAAATCACCAGGCATCCGGCCCCACTCCAAGAGCCGATTGCCAGGAGTGGTGATGTAGCCCAGCGACCGTGCCTCGAAGTAGCCCTGGTTCACTGAGGCGTACAGCTGCAATATCCCGAGCGGCAGCAATGTGAAGAACACCATCCAGGCCAATCCGATGTTGAGGCTCCAGAAGGAGATCCGCGCCAGCTTCTCCGGCCACTTGTCCTCTGGGATCAGATAACGGAGCGCGAACATGGACAGCCCGACCGCCAGCATCCCGTAAACGCCCATCATCGCGGCGTGCCCGTGATTCGCAGTCAACGCGGTGCCGATCTCGTAGTAGGACACGATCGGCAAGTTGATCAAGAAGCCGAAGATGCCGGCGCCTACGAAGTTCCAGAAGCCCACGGCAACGAGGAACATAACCGCCCAACGGTGTGGGAACGGCCCACCGACAGATCGCTTCTCCTGCCGTGAGCCCAGCTGCAGGAATGTCCACGCCTCGACGGTGAGGAACGTCAGTGGTATCACCTCGGCAGCGGAGAAGAACGCGCCGAGCGCCATGTGCTCCACCGGCGTACCGGAGAAGTACAGGTGGTGCATGGTGCCGATCACGCCACCTGCGGAGTACAAGATCACGTCGAGGAAGATCACGCCGAGGGCGATCCGCTCCCGGACGACGCCGAGCATGACGAAGATGTACGCGACCATCACGGTGGTGAACAGCTCGAGGAAGTCCTCCACCCACAGGTGCACCACCCAGAACCGCCAGAACTCCGAGACGGTGAGGTGGGTACCCCGACCGGCGAGCAGGCCCACCGCATAGAAGGCTGGGATCGCCAAGGCCGCAAAGAAGAACAACCACGGCATATTGCCCTTCGACTCACCCTTTAGTCGGCCTCGGATGCCGCGGTAGATGATCACGATCCAGATGAACATGCCGATCGTCAGCAACGCCTGCCAGACGCGAGGCAGGTCCAGGTATTCCCATTGCTGGGAGAACAGCACGCCCTTTGCCCAGGAGACGCCGTGGATCGAGAGAGCCTCGCTCAGCAAGCTGCCGACGACCACCACGACCACGGCACCGAACAACGCGTAGACCAGCCAGGATTGCTTCTTCGGTTCGCGCCCGGCGATAAAGGGGGTGAGGAAGATTCCGGCAGCCAGGAAGCTGGCCGCGGTCCAGAAGAGCGCGAGCTGCAGGTGCCAGGTACGCGCCAGATTGAACGGCAGCAACTTTGCCAGATCGAAGCCGAAGAAGCTCAGAATGTCGGCGCGGTAGTGCTCCGCCGCCGCGCCGAGCAGGGCCTGCACGAGAAACAAAGTGCAATGGTGAAGAAAACCAGGCGGTTGCCCGTTGCGCCGGGGTGAGAGCTACGTCGCCAGGCTGCCGGAACGAAATCGCCGGCGCCTCGGCGCTCCGCCAGCCCACCCTGGAACTCCAGCGGCCGTAGATCGCGAACAGCGCGCCGATGCCGCCGAGCAGCACAACCAGTGACAGCACGCTCCAGACCACGACGTCGGCGGTGGGGCCGTTGTCTACACGCGGCTCGGGCGGCCAGTTGTTCGTGTACGAGTAGTTGTGGCCGGGCCGGTTGGCGGCCGCGGCCCAAGCGGTCCAGGCGAAGAATGCGGTCAGCTGCCGAATCTCGGTGGGGTCCGTAATGATCGTCGGCGCCAGGCCGTTTTTCGTGGAGTCTGCACCGAAGAACTGGGCGTAGTACTGCTGATTGGAGTCGAAGGCCTTTGCCTGATTGTCGGTAAAAGTAAGCGTCTTGGTCGCCTCGTCGTACCGGTTGGTGCGGAATTCCTCGATCACCGCTGCGCGCGGATCAGCAACGCCGGCGTCGCGAAGCTGGGTCTCGACGAAGTCGGTTGCGCGGCGCAGGTAGTCGGCGGTGTAGTCCGGTCCCAGGTACGCGCCGCGACCGACGATCGAGCCGTACTGCATGAGGCCGCGCGCCAGGAAGAGCTCCTGACCCGCTGTGATGTCTTCGCCGGTAAAGAGCACGTCGCCGTTGCTAGTGACCACTTTGTCGGGGATGGGCATCGAAGCGGCGCAGGTGCGGAAGGCCAGCAGCCCCATAATGAAGAAGCCGAAGATCACCACGATCGCGACGCCCTGCACCCAGCCCTTTCCGATCATGAGCTTGCTACGGTCGGTGGGCGATTGGGTGGGTGTAGGTGCAGCGGTCATCTAAGGCTCCTTTTCTGGACAATCAGGTCGACAGCTGTGCCATGTTTCGTCGTCCTAAATCGCGTGGCGATAGCCGAAGAACTCGTGATCTTGGTTGTAGCCACCGCGGCCTCCCCCGAGCTCTGAGAAATGCCGGACGAACTCGATGCCGCCGAGCCACTTCACTTGCTTGAAGCCGTGCTCGGACTCGTTACGTAACCGTAGTGGCGCACCATGGCCATAGCTGAGCAGCTCGCCGTTCATGTCATACGCCAACATCGTGAGGTGGTGACGCATGTGCTCGATGGGATGGGCGTCGTAGTAGATACCACCATCGACTCCCTCACCGAGGGAGTAGAAGGCGACCCACTCCGCCTCCGGATCAGGCTGCACCAGATCGAGGATGGTCCGCATGGAGACGCCGCCCCATTTGGCGATGCCGGACCAGCCCTGAATGCAGAAGTGCTGGGTGATCTGCTCGTGATAGGGCAGTTCACGCAGCTGCGTAAGCGATAGTTCGACCGGGTTCTTCACCAGGCCGCCGATCTTGAGGCGGTAGTCAGCGAAGTTGGAGTCGTAGAGCGCCTTGTACTCGTCGGTCTGCGGGTATTTGCCGTTGTGCCAGAAGTACGGCGAAATGTCGGCCTCCGTGTACTGCCCGGGCTTTGCGTCAAGATGCTCGAAGGCTCGTTGCAGCGGCCCGAGCAGCGCGGAGCCAATGCGCTAGACAACTGTCGGGTGACGCAGTGTGAACGGCGTCGCCGCGGCCCAGGCGATGATCACCACCAGCATGGCGGCGGCGAACATCAAGAAACCGACCCACGAGTCGTCATTGCGCGCGGCGAACATGTGGTTGAGGTTGGCGCGAGCCCCGGTGGTCAGCACCAGTGTCACGTGCAGCCAGATGAATACCAGGAACCAGACCATGATCAAGAAGTGCAGCGACCGGGCGACCTGGATGCTGAGCGGGGTGCTCACCAAACGGAGCCGAGTAGACAGTGCCGGTGACAGGCCGAGACCGGTAATGAGTGCAGCCGGTGCGGCGATGAATACGGTGAAGAAATAGGCAAAGACCTGCAGGGCGTTGTATGCGGTCCAGCCCATCTCGGACGGCCAGTCGAGGGAGAGATACTGCAAGCCCACCGAGATCGCGTTGGGCACGTAGTCCCAGCTGGTCGGGACGAGTCGCTGCCAGTGACCAGTACTGAAGATCAAGATATAGAAGATCAGACCGTTCAGCAGCCAGAGCGAGTCGGTGCCCAGATGCCAGAACCGAGCCAGTCCGATCGAGTGACGCAGCCCTGGGATGCCGATCCAGCCCGGCACATTCACTGAATCTTGTTTGGCGGTCCACAGCGGATCTGACGGCACCTCTTTCTGAAAGCGGAACCAGTCCCTGCCTGGAGTGGAATGACGAGTCCAGTACAGCCGCGGGTGATCGGTAAGGATCTGGACCGCAGACCTGATGATGAAGATCATCAGGAATAAGTTGAAGAAGTGCTGCCAGTTCGCCCATGCCGGAATCCCTTGAATGCCGTTCGGCGGCGGAACATGTCCGGGGTACTTCTCGATGAAGGCCTGCACTGAAGGCAGCTCACGGAGGCCTTGCGCCACGACGACACCGATAATGAGGAGCCCAAAGCCTATCGGCGCCAACCAGAGCAGGTTGAACCATTTGGACCGTCCCACGCGCAACATAGGTGCGGTTCCCCACCGATTCGGCAGCGAACCGGACCAGGTCTTGGGGTCGACGGTCTCCTCAGCGCCGGTGGAAAGCTTTCGCCGAAACTCCTCGAGCGAATCCGGCGTGATCTTGGAGGCGCGCGGGGCCGGGAGGTTTCCCGAGGCATGGCCGCCACGAGCCTGGTCGTCGGCGACCATGCGGAGACCGTATTGAGCGAAAAGCTGCTCCCCTAGGGTCCTTGGTCCCGGCGATAGTGCCAAAAGTCCCTAGGAACTCACAGGAATGACCCTGCCATCTTCAGGTCGGCCGGTCCTAGCCAGGTCGGGAACTGATGCCAACGGAAGCAGCTTCCGCCCAGTCGGGCCAATCTGAATCGTGGTGTCCAGCTCAGGACAAACGCCGCACTCGAAGCAGGGAGTCCATCGGCAGTCGGTCACCTCCACTTCGTCGAGAGCGTCCTGCCAGTCTTCCCACAACCACTCGCGATCCAGACCGGCATCCAGGTGATCCCAGGGCAGCACCTCGGCGTACTCCCGCTCCCGAGTGGTGTACCAGTCAAGATCAATTCCGGTGCCATCGAGGCAGCGATCGGCACATGAGGCCCAGCGCTCGTACGAGAAGTGCTCGCTCCAGCCATCGAATCTGCCGCCGTCCCGCCAGACCGCCTCAATGATCGCCGCTACCCGCCGATCACCTCGGCTCAGCAGGCCTTCTATGATGCTCGGCTTGCCGTCGTGATAGCGAAAGCCAATGGCCCGGCCGCACTGTCGATCACCGCGGATCGCAGCACGCAGCTTCGTCAGTCGAGCGTCTACGGTTTCATGATCACATTGCCCAGCCCATTGGAAGGGCGTATGCGGTTTTGGCACGAAACCGCCGATACTCACTGTGCAACGGATATCGCGCCTTCCGCTGATCTCTCGACCAGTCGCGATCACCCGCTTAGCAAGATCGGCAATCGCGAGCACGTCTGCATCGGTTTCCGTCGGCAGTCCGCACATGAAGTACAGCTTCACCTGACGCCAGCCATGGGCGTACGCCGTCGCGACGGTGCGAATCAGATCATCTTCGGTGACCATTTTGTTGATCACCTTGCGCATCCGCACGGTGCCGCCTTCTGGAGCAAAGGTAAGGCCAGAGCGGCGACCATTACGGGATAACTCGTTGGCAAGATCGACATTGAACGCGTCGACCCGCGTACTCGGCAGGGATAGCGAAACGTTGGAGCCCTCATAACGATCGGCCAGCTGCCGGGTGATCTCTGCTATTTCGGAATGATCACTACTCGACAGGCTGAGCAGCCCGACCTCTTCCAAACCGGTGGCCTCAATCCCTTGCTGCACCATGTCACCGATGACATCGATGCTGCGTTCCCGAACCGGTCTGGTGATCATTCCGGCCTGGCAGAACCGGCAGCCGCGGGTGCAGCCCCGAAAGATCTCAACGGCGTAGCGTTCATGGACTGTCTCGGCGAGCGGTACCAGCGGATTCTTGGGGTAGGGCCACTTGTCTAGATCCATGAGCGTGTGCTTGGTCACTCGGTACGGCACTCCGGCGCGATTGGGAGCGACCCGGCGAATCCGGCCGTCTGGCAGGTAGTCGACGTCGTAGAACTTCGGTACATAGACTCCGCCGCCGACGGCCAGCCGCAGCAGCAAACCGTCGCGGCCGCCGGGCCGCCCCTCCGCCTTCCACTCCCGAATCACTTCGGAGATCTTCAGTGCGATCTCTTCGCCGTCGCCCAGCACGGCGGCATCAAGAAAGTCAGCGATTGGTTCGGGGTTGAATGCCGCGTGCCCGCCAGCCATGACTATTGGGTCGTGTTCGCGGCGATCCTGCGCGTAGATCGGGATTCCGGCCAGGTCGAGCTCGGTCAGCATGTTGGTGTAGCCGAGTTCGGTGGCGAAGCTCAATCCAAAGATGTCGAATTCGCCGACCGGGCGATGCGAGTCCAAGGTGAACTGCGGTACCCCGTGGTCCCGCATCAGCGCTTCCAGATCAGGCCAGACGGCGTACGTTCGCTCGGCGAGGATCCAGTCCTGATCGTTGAGGACTTCATACAAGATCGCAATGCCCTGATTCGGCAGGCCGACCTCGTACGCGTCCGGATAGCTAAGACACCAGCGAACCTTGACCGACTCCCAGTCCTTGGCCACGCTGTTCAGCTCGCCTCCGACGTATTGGATCGGCTTGCTCACCCGCGGGAGCAGTGGTTCCAGGCGAGGGAATACCGATGCTGGGCCTGTCGTGATCGTCATAACCATCCCAGCCTAACGAGGACGCCGTGATCAGCCGGATCGCGCGCCGCCGTTCGGAGGAGGAGCGAGCGGAGGCGTTCTTTCCTCTACGAGCGACGACGACGACGGTGGCTTCACGGCGCGATCCGCGCCCGCGATGTTCGCGCCGCCGATCTGCAGGAGGAACCGACGAAACGCTTCAAAGAAGAGTGCGTCCGCCAACACAGTCGTTTCGTCGGATTCGACGAAGACGGCGGCTCCCCGGCGAACATCGCAGCGAGCGGAGCGAGCCATTAGACGGAGCGAGCCTAGCGAGCGAGGCAATCAAACAGCGAGATCAGGAAAGAAGATAGCGATCTCACGCATTGCCGACTCCGGCGAATCAGAGCCGTGGACGAGGTTTTCCCGGTTGGACAACGCGAAGTCACCCCGGATGGTGCCCGCGCGGGCCTTGCGACCGTCCGTGGCGCCGTTCAATGTCCGCACGACATTAATAGCCTCGTCGCCCTCAACAACCATCGCCACCGATGAACCAGATGTGACGAACAACCGCAGTGGCGGGTAAAACGGCCGTTCCACATGTTCGGCGTAGAGCTGATCGGCAAGCTCACCGGTCATCTGCCGCAGCTCCATGGCAACAATGGTTAGGCCCTTGGATTCAAAACGGCTGATGATAGCCCCAGCAAGACCGCGGCGCACCGCATCGGGCTTGATCAACACGAAGGAACGCTGAGTTGGCACGGGCGGCGCGACGTACTCCATGCCAGCACCTTAGGGGATATCGCCGCCGTCCGGTGAAGTCTCCATCCCAGAATCCAGCCGCTTGCCCAGCACGAAGGCCAGCACCCAGACTCCCGCAAAGATCGCCCCAACGAGGAACATCGACCGTGTCAGCAAACCGAGGGCGAGGCCGGCCAGTTGGGCAAGCCAGCCGAGAACGTAGCCGATACGGGAACGAAGCAGTCCGGCAGCGACTAGGGCAAGCACAGCCGCCGCGCCAGCTACTCCAGCAGCCGCGGCCGCCGGCACGTTAGAGACAAAGATCATGACTGGGATGGCGAGCCCAAAGACGATCATCTCGAAGATCAGGATCATCATCAGCACGACCCGCATGGGGTTGCCGGTGCTGAGACTGATCACCGCCAGTCCTCCTGGCCGTCTTCGGAATAATCGGCGTCCCAAGACTCGTCGAGGTCTTGCCTGGCGGCAGGAACGACCACCGGCTCCTCTCTAACGAGCAGTGTGCGCGCCTCACCGATGGCGACCACTGATCCCGTGATCAACACGCCTGGAGAACCGACGACGTCCACCTCCGCCAGCGTCACTGCTTGATCAATAGCATCATCGAGTCTCGGGACCACAGTGACCCGGGAGGCGCCGAAGACTTCGCTGGCGAGCTCACCGAGCACTTCGGCCGGCATTCCGCGCGATGTCGATGCCACCTGCGTAATGACGACATGGTTCATGATCTCTTCGAAGACCTCGAGAATCCCCCGTGCGTCTTTGTCTCCCATTACTGCGATGACGCCGATCAATGGGGTGAAGTCGAACGCTTCCGTGATCGCCGCGGCCACGGCCCGGGCACCGTGCGGGTTGTGCGCTGCATCGAGTACTACGGCTGGGGAGCGGCGTACGAGCTCAAGCCTGCCTGGGAAGTGCACCTGAGCGAATCCCTCTCGAACCACATCGGCATCCAGCGCCTTGAGACCCAAGAACGCCTCGACCGCTGCCAGCGCCTGCCCAGCATTGGCGGCCTGGTGTGCACCGTAGAGCGGCAGAAAGATGTCATCGACCGGTCCATCAGCGCTGCTGAGCCGGATGAGCTGGCCCGATACCGCCAGCTTGCGATCAATGACGCCGAAGTCGATGCCCTCGCGCTGCGGCAGCGCACCAACCTCCGCGCAGCGGGCAAGCAAGATCTCCGCCGCCTCGACGCTTTGGCCGGCCAGGATGGCGTGCGCACCAGGCTTGATGATTCCTGCCTTCTCCCGAGTGATCTCGGCGATCGTGCGTCCCAACAAGTGGGTGTGATCAAGATCGATTGGGGTGACTACCGCAACATCGGCATCGGCCACATTGGTCGCATCCCAGGCGCCCCCTAATCCGACCTCCACGACCGCGACATCGACCGGCGCATCGGCGAAGGCGGCGTACGCCATTGCCGTGATGATCTCGAAGAAGGTCATCGAAACGCCATCGATCTGTTGTCGATCAACAAGTGCGACGTACGGCTCGATCTCCCGCCATAAGTCGTCGAAGCGCTCGTCACTGATCGGCTCGCCGTCGATTGTGATGCGCTCGGTTACGTTCATCACGTGCGGGCTGGTGAAGCGGCCGGTTCGAAGTCCATCGGCTCGCAGCAGCGATTCAATCATCGCCGCCGTGCTGCCCTTGCCGTTAGTCCCGGTTAAATGGATTACCGGGTACGTCCGCTGGGGGTCGTCGAGCAGCTCCGTCAGTGCCCGGATCCTGCCGAGACTCGGTGCCACGCGGTGTTCGGGCCAGCGACTGGTCAGTGCGGCGACGATTTCGGCGTGAGATTGTTCAGCAGGCATAACGCCCAAAGTCTAGGAGGCCGTGCGGCCGAGCTTTTCGAAGCCCGCGGATGTGCCATCGACGGGATCGCGACATGAGGTGGGCCGGCTGTCCTACGGACGGGAGAACCGATACACCAGCAATGAGACCGCTCTGGACAGGCATGCCGGATAGATCGATGACTTAGTATGGGTGTATGGGTCATGTGGTATGGTGAGCCATATGAAGACAACAGTCGAGATCAATGACGCCTTGATGTCGGATGTGAGACGACTGGCGCAAAGGCGTGGTGAGACGATGCGGAGCCTGTTGGAAGAGGCCTTGCGGCGATTGATAGCTTCCTACGACTCGGCGGAGACTGCAGTTCCGGCATTCGAGTTGACGGTGGTTGACGGGGACGGCCTGGTCGAGGGTGTGACGCCCGCGTCGTGGCTCGAGATCGCCAATGAGAGAGGCGCGTTCACCGCTCCTGCACCACGATGATCGCGCTCGATAGCAACATCCTCGTCTATGCCCACCGCCGTGATCTTCCGCAGCACGTCATGGCACTACAAGCCATTGAGCGACTGATTGCGGCGGGAAGGACCTGGGCCGTCCCCTGGCCCTGTATCCATGAATTCTTGGCCGTGGTCACGAACGCTCGAATCTTCAAAACTCCCACCTCTACGCAGACGGCGATCACCGTCGTAAGGGAACTTGGTGACCAACCGCAAGCCCGACTACTCGCCGAGTCGCAACATCACGTGGCCATCCTCGACCGCCTGTGCCACAACGCCAACGTGACTGGCACAAAGATTCATGACGCCCGGATCGCTGCCATCTGCATCGGCCATGGCGTCTCCCAGCTTTGGACAGCCGATCGCGACTTCAGCTATTTTCCCGAACTGAAAACCGCAAATCCTTTGATAACTCCGGCCCCCTGAATTGCCGCCGCATGAAACTCGGCTACGCCTTGCATATTCGTTCTTTAGGATCTCGATCATGACCACTTCAGCTGAGCCCCGAACCGACGCGCCCACCACTTCCGGCGCGCGGGTACCGGACAAGCCTGCGCTGGAGGGTCTAGAAGACAAGTGGATCGAGCGCTGGAAAGCCGACAACACGTACGCATTCGCGCGTCCTGCGACACGGGCCGAGGTGTACAGCATTGACACTCCCCCGCCTACGGTGTCCGGCTCCTTGCACGTCGGTCACGTGTTCTCCTACACGCACACCGATCTGATCGCACGCTTCCAGCGGATGCGGGGCAAGCACGTCTTCTATCCGATCGGCTGGGACGACAACGGCTTGCCAACCGAACGCCGTGTCCAGAACTTCTATGGCGTGCGCTGTGACCCGACGGTCCCGTACGAGGAGAATTTCACACCGCCGGAGAAACCGGATCCGAAGCACGACCTGCGAATCAGCCGCCCCAACTTCGTGGAGCTGTGCCACGCGCTCACCCACGTGGATGAGAAGGCCTTCGAGGATCTCTGGCGCAGGGTGGGACTCAGCGTCGACTGGTCCAGTCTCTACACCACGATCGGCGATGAGTCGATCATGGTTGCCCAGAAGGCTTTCCTTCGCAACGTGGCTCGCGACGAGGCCTACCTTGCCGAGGCTCCGACACTGTGGGATGTCACCTTCCAGACTGCCGTCGCTCAGGCCGAGCTCGACGCCCGTGACTATCCCGGCGCTTATCACCGGGTGGCCTTCCGCGGCGCCGACAGCCCGGTCTATGTCGAGACCACCCGGCCCGAACTCATTGCTGCCTGCGTGGCGCTGATCGCCCATCCCGAAGACGAGCGCTACCGCCCGCTATTCGGTACGACCGTGACCAGCCCGCTTTACGGGGTGGAGCTTCCGGTTCTCGCCCATCCGGCCGCTGAGCCGGAAAAGGGTGCGGGAATCGCCATGTGCTGCACCTTCGGCGATCTGACCGACGTCACCTGGTGGCGGGAGCTGCAGCTGCCGGCTCGGGTGATCATCGGGCGAGACGGCCGGATTGTCCGCGATAAGCCGGAGTGGATTAGAGATCAGGACGTCTGGGACGGGATTGCCGGAAAGACGATCATCTCGGCTCGGGAGTCGGTGGTGCTGGACCTCCGTGCGTCCGGTGATCTTGAAGGCGAGCCGACGCCAACCTTGCGCAAGGCCAACTTCTATGAGAAGGGTGACAAGCCGCTGGAGATCGTCTCGACGCGCCAGTGGTATATCCGCAACGGCGGACGCGACGATGATCTTAAGCGCGAGATGCTGAAACGGGGCGAGGAACTGGAATGGATACCGCCGCATATGAAATATCGCTACGACAACTGGGTGAGCGGCCTCAATGGCGATTGGCTGGTCTCGAGACAGCGGTTTTTCGGGGTGCCGTTCCCGGTCTGGTACCGGCTGAACTCTGAGGGAGATCCTGATTACGATCACCCGATCTTTGCCAATGAAGAGAAGCTGCCGGTAGACCCAAGCTCAGATCTTCCACCAGGCTTCAGCGAGTCTGAGCGTGGCAAGCCGGACGGCTTCATTGCTGATCCGGATGTGATGGACACCTGGGCGACGTCTTCGCTGACACCGCAAATCGCGTGCGGATGGGAGCGCGACCCGGAGTTGTTCGGGCTGACGTTTCCGATGGATCTCAACACCCATGCTCACGAGATCATTCGCACGTGGCTGTTTTCCCGGGTCGTGCGAGCCCACTTCGAGAATCATTCTCTGCCGTGGTACCGATCCATGATCAGCGGCTTCGTGATGGATCCGGATCGCAAGAAGATGAGCAAATCCAGAGGAAACACGGTGGTGCCAACAGACGTGCTGGAGCGCTACGGTTCTGACGCCGTACGCTGGCGCGCCGCCAAGATCAGGCCCGGCCTGGACTCGCCTTTCGATCAACGGGAAATGAAGGTCGGCCGCCGGCTAGCCTTGAAGATCTTGAACGCCAGCAAGTTCGTCCTCGGCGCCGGCGCGGTGGACCACTCGGCGGCTATTACCGAACCTGCCGACCTCTCGCTACTCGCCCAGCTCCGGGAGTTGATCAACGACGCCACCAAAATGTTCGAGGCGTACGACTACACCGGCTCCCTGGAGAGCACCGAGCAGTTCTTCTGGCAGTTCTGCGATGACTACCTGGAGCTGGTCAAGGAGCGGGCGTACGGGTCCGATGACGATCCCGGTGCAGCGTCGGCCCGAGCCACCTTGAGGCTCGCCTTGGACATCATGCTGCGCCTCTTCGCGCCGATCATGCCGTACGTCACCGAAGAGGTCTGGTCGTGGTGGAAGACGGGATCGATCCATCGGAGCCCTTGGCCGACGGCTGAGGAAATATCTGTCAGCGGTGATCCCGCGGTGCTGAACGATGTGTCCGCTGCCCTGATTCAGATCCGCGGCGCGAAATCGCAGGCCAGCGTCTCGATGAAGACCGAGATCAGCCTCGCCAAGTTCTATGGCACCGCAGATGCGCTCGAACACCTGCAGGCGGTCGAATCGGATCTACGAGCTGTCGGCCGGATCACTGGCGATGTCATCTGGGTGGAGACCGACGGACCCATTGCGGTTGATGTAACTCTGGCAGCCGTGTAGCAGACCTGCTTCTGAGATTCTGAGGAAAGGCCTCCTTCTGAGGAAAGACCTCCCTTTGAGGAAAGACCTCCTTTTGAGGAAAGACCTCCTTCTGAGGAAAGACCTCCTTCTGAGGAAAGACCTCCTTCTGAGGAAAGCCCTCCTTCTGAGGAAAGTGGTCGAGAAGGATGAGGATTCGGCCGCAGTGCATGTCGTCTTCGACCACTTACCAGGGCCTGGCAGGGCGTAGGTGCGCTCCCGCCAGTCATCCGAGGAGTGGTCAGAGACGACATTGATCTCCGACGAAATTCAGTCGTTTTCGACCACTTTCTTTGGCGGCCGGTCAGCTTCGAAGCCAACAGGTATTTCGCGGCCAGACGTTGATGATTCTGGCGCGTGTCGTACTGGGAGACCCGCTCCCGTCACCGACAGGCCTCGGCGAGCTGCGCGTCTCATTCGTAAGTGGTCGGAAACGACACGATTTCGGCCGAAATCGATGTCGTTTGTGACCACTCTCTTTCCACAGGCCGGCGGCGTGACTGAGCGTCGTCCACAGATTCGCAGCGACGCGAACGATTTGGGTCTGGCGTACGCAGACTCCCGTCGTGAATGCAGCTGTACGTGGTCGCCAGCGACTTCGGAGTTGGGAGCGGTTGTCTCATGGTTTGTACGTGCCGAAAGCGCCGACGCGCACGCTTGTTGATGAGTTGCAGGCTTGGAGCCTGGTCCTACCGGCGACCGCGGCATTCACTCATCTCACCGCCGCAGAACTCAAGGGTTGGTGGTTACCCGAGGCACCGCCGCATCCAGTGTTCGCAGCGATGCGTAAGGATGATCCCCGGCCGCGTCGCGGTGGCCTGTATGTCTGCCGCCATCCGAAGCCCTATCCCATGACGATCACAGCTGAGGGTCTCAAGATCACCACTCCCGCCGAAACACTTCTGGCATGCGCACGCGATCTTGGCATCCTCGATGTCGTGATCATGGGAGATTGCGCCCTTCGGGTGGGCGACGTGACCCTGACCGAGCTGAAGATCGCCGCGGGTCAGCGACGGCGAGGCGCCCCGAAGCTCCGTCGGATCATCCCGCTACTCGACAAGAGAAGCGAATTGGCCTGGGAGTCGGTAATGCGAGTACTCCATGTGGCCGCCGAGATCCCAGTAGAGGTGCAGCATGAGATCTTCGACGAGTGCGGCCGCTTCCTGGCGCGGGTCGATCTGCTGATCAAGGGAACTCGTCGAATCCATGAGTACGACGGTGCAGTCCACCGGGAAGCGGAGATGCATCAGAGTGATCTGAAGCGTGACCGAAATCTGATCTTGGATGACTGGCAACGGCTGGGCTTCACATCATCACACCTTCGCAACGAGGGCGCGACGATCATCAGGAGTGTGGACATGTTGCTAGGGCGTCCCTGGGACAGCCGGCGACTTCAAGCGTGGGAGGAACTCCTCAACGAGTCGATGTTTCGCCGGCCCGGCCGCGTACGAGCTCTCCGGAAGTGGTCTCGAGCCCTCTAGTTCGTCAGCAAGTGGTCACAGACGACAAGCCTGGAGTCAACTTCTATGTCCATTTCGACCACTTTCCGGAAAGGCCGAGCACAGAGAGGGGCCAGCAACCGACGGTTGCGTTCACGAGTCGAGGGTCCCGGGCTGCGTCGTCTACGAGCTAGCCCTCCGAAAATGGGCTGGCCCCCTGAAGTCACGCCCGTAAGTGGTCACAGACGAGAAGCCTGAATCCAGATTCCTTGTCCTTTTCGACCACTTGCGGAAAAGCCGGTGCTGAGAAGGGCCAGGCTGAGAGCGGCAGGCGGGCGGCGGTGGGTCAGGCGCTCTTCTCGCGACGCTCGCGCTTTGCGAGCTTTTCGCGGGGCACCAGAGTCGGCAGCACCGAGTCCCTGACCACCTCGGATGTGATGATCACCTGGGCAATGTCGTCGCGACTTGGAACGTCGTACATGACATTGAGCAGGACCTCTTCGAGGATTGCCCGCAGACCCCTGGCGCCAGTTCCCCGAAGCAGTGCAAGATCGGCAATCGCCTCGATGGCATCCGGAGTGAATTCAAGTTCGACCCCGTCGAGCTCGAAGAGCTTGCGGAACTGCTTGACGAGCGCATTGCGCGGCTCGATCAGGATGCGGATGAGTGAATCGCGGTCCAGCGGACTGACCGAGGAGATCATCGGCAGCCGACCGACGAACTCCGGAATCAGGCCGTATTTGACGAGATCCTCGGGCCGTACGTCGCGGAAGGGATCATCTGATTCCGGCCGGCGAGAGACGATGTCGTTGTTGAAGCCCAGCGGGCGCTTGCCGATGCGCTGAGCGATGATGTGATCAAGTCCGGCGAACGCGCCGCCGACGATGAACAGCACGTTGGTGGTATCGATCTGGATGAAGTCCTGGTGCGGATGTTTGCGACCGCCCTGCGGCGGCACCGACGCCGACGTACCCTCCAAGATCTTCAGCAGCGCTTGCTGGACGCCCTCGCCTGAGACGTCGCGAGTGATGGACGGGTTCTCACTCTTCCGGGCGATCTTGTCGACCTCGTCGATGTAGATGATGCCGGTCTCGGCCTTCTTGACATCGAAGTCGGCGGCCTGAATCAGCTTGAGCAGGATGTTCTCGACGTCCTCCCCGACGTAGCCGGCTTCGGTGAGCGCCGTGGCATCCGCGATTGCGAACGGCACATTGAGCATCTTCGCCAAGGTCTGAGCCAGATACGTCTTGCCGCAGCCGGTGGGACCGATCAGCAAGATGTTGGACTTGGCCAGCTCGACACCGTCATCCTCCACGCGCCGCCCGGGATTGGCCGCTTGCGCCTGCACGCGCTTGTAATGGTTATAGACGGCGACGGCCAGAGCCTTTTTTGCATTGCTCTGGCCGATCACATAGCTGTCAAGAAATTGGCGGATTTGATGTGGCTTGGGCAGTTCATCGAGCAAGCCGACTTCTCCGCCTTCGGAGAACTCTTCCTCGATGATCTCGTTGCACAGGTCTATGCACTCATCACAGATATAGACCCCCGGACCGGCGATCAGCTTCTTGACTTGCTTCTGGCTCTTCCCGCAGAACGAGCATTTCAGCAAGTCGCCGCTCTCTCCGATGCGTGCCACACCGCCTCCTCTCCATGCCCGATCGAGTGGCTTGCCGATCGTGTGGCTGGTTTTCCCACCCTAGCCTGACCAATCAGTGAAATGGAGCACATTCGATCCACTGGTCAGGCAGACGCTGCCACTAGACCGGAACGGCCTTTAGTGAGGTCAAGACCTCGTCGATGATGCCGTAATCGCGTGCCTGGTCAGCCGTCAGGTACTTATCCCGCTCGATGTCCCGACTGACCTCTGCTGGTGTCTTACCGGTGTCCTCAGACAACATCTGCTCCATCAAGGACCGGATCCGCAAGACCTCCTTGGCCTGGATCTCGATGTCAGATGACTGCCCGTAACCGCCCTCCATCGCCGGCTGATGGATCAGGATCCGGCTGTTCGGCAATGCCAGCCGCTTGCCCTTTGTGCCCGCCGCTAAGATCACTGCGGCTGCCGAGGCTGCCTGCCCGAGGCACACCGTGCGCACGTCGGGCTTGATGTAACGCATGGTGTCGTAGATCGCGGTAAGAGCAGTGAAAGAACCACCGGGTGAGTTGATGTAGATCTCAATATCGCGCTCGGCGTCCATCTGCTGCAGGCACAGCAGCTGCGCCATCACGGCGTTGGCGATGTCGTCCGAGATCGGCGTGCCGAGGAAGATGATCCGGTCTTCGAAGAGCTTGGTGTACGGATCGATGCGGCGCATACCGTACGACGTACGCTCCTCCCACTGCGGAATGTAGTAGTCCATCGACGGAGATAAAGGTTGGCGCATAGGGATCTGATCCAACGCGAAGGGCGAGTCAAGTCTGGTGTTCATATCAATTCGCTCCTTCACTGGTTCGGGGCCTGCGCTGACGGGATCTGGGCCGCAGTAGCAAAAACATGATCAATGAAGCCGTACGCCAGAGCCTGCTCGGCGGTGAACCACCGGTCGCGGTCGGAGTCTGCCTCAATCTGTTCAAGGCTCTGGCCAGTGTGCTCGGCAATCAGCCTTTGCATAGTCGACTTGATGTGCAGCGATTGCTCGGCCTGGATGCGAATGTCGCTGGCAGTGCCGCCGAGGCCGCCGGAGGGCTGGTGCATCATGATGCGACTATGCGGCAGCGCGTACCGCTTGCCCTTCTCTCCCGCGCAAAGCAGGAACTGACCCATCGATGCGGCCAATCCGATCGCCACGGTCGCTACGTCGTTGGAGATCCACTTCATGGTGTCGTAGATCGCCATACCGGAGTCGACGGAACCGCCCGGGGAGTTGATGTAGAGGTAGATGTCCTTGTGCGGGTCCTCGGCGTTCAGCAGCAGCATCTGCGCACAGATGGCGTTGGCGTTTTCGTCTTTGACCTCAGAGCCGAGGAAGATGATGCGGTTTTGCAGCAAGGATTGGTAGACGTTGTCATCAAGTCCATAGCCGTTGCGGCCAGCAGCGCTGTAGTTATCGGGACGCGCTGGCCAGGGCTGACCGGACGCGCTAAAGAGAGGAGTTCCGGGAGTCGGGTTCACGTTGAAGAACCTACCCCGGCACGTCCTGGGAGTCGCGGGCAAATCGGCTCTGTTCGCTGTGGGCGCAGAAGGGTAAAGATCACTCACACGACTGCTACAAATGTCCGACCAATGCGGAGATCTTGACCGCTCAACCGGCCAGCAGCGCACAAATTTCCGACCAGTGCGGAGTTCTTTTGATGCGTAAGGGTGATCAGGCGCCTGGTTCGGTCGACGGTTCCGTCTCCGGCTCCTCGGCCGAGCTGGCAACCTCATCCTCAACAGCCTCGGCCTCGGCCTCGCCCTCCGGTTCGGTGACGCTGCCGTCCTCGTGCAGATTCGCCAGCGGTACGGCGGCGCCGTCGGAATCGGTGACCGTCGCCGACTCGACGATCAAGGCCAGGGCTTTGCCACGGCGGATCTCGAGCATGTACTCGTCGATGTGGTGTGGATGTTCCTGAAGATGATCCGCGATCTGCTGGGGCGGGACTCCTTCGTTCTGCGCCTTACGCAAGATGTGTTGGGTGAGATCGTTTTGGTCGACACCGATGTCACGCTCATCAGCGACCTTGTCCAAGATGATCTGCGCTTTGAGCGCCTGCTCACCCCGCTGCTCTAGGTCAGCCCAGAACTCGTCCTCGGTTTGATCTTCGGAGATGTCGGCGAGGTATTGCTCGACCGTCAATCCAGCCTGTGCGAGCTGCTCAGTGATCTGCTTTCGCCGGGCATCGATGTCCGCGTTGAGCAGATGCTCGGGCACCTCGAAGTCAATTTGGGAGACCAGGTTCTCCAGTACGGCATCGCGGGCCTGGCTCGCCTGCTCAAGTCGAGCCATCCGAGTAAGACGCTCCTCGATGTTGGCGCGCAGCTCCTCCATCGTGTCGAACTCTGAGGCTTCTTGGGCGAAGGCATCGTCAGCTTCGGGCAGTTCGACTTTTTGAACCTTGCTGACGGTGACCTCGATATCGGCTTCCTCATCCTTGTGAGGGCCGCTGACCAGCGTCGAGGAGAAGGTCGCCGACTCGCCAGCGGACAGCCCTATCACCGCCTCGTCCAGACCGTCGAGCATCTGCCTGGAACCGATGGTGTATTCCAGGTCCTCGGCAGTCGCGTCAGCTAAGGGCTCGCCGTCTCTGCTTGCCACCAGGTTGATCGTGACCACATCACCATCGCCCGCAGGCCGGTCGACTGTTTCACGAGATCCAAAACGATTGCGCAGTACTTCGATCTGGCTCTCGACCAGCGTGTCTGGCACATCGAGCGCATCGACCTGCGCTTGCAGCGTTGAGAACTCGGGAAGATCAAATTCGGGGCGTACATCAACCTCCGCGATGAACTCGATGACGTCACCGTCTTCCAGCTTGGTGACTTCGACATCTGGTTGGGCCAGTGGCGACAGCTTGTTCTCCGTAACCGCGGCCCCATAGAAGTTCTGCCATGAGTTGTTGAAGGCCTCTTGGATGATCACGCCGCGACCGAAGCGCTGATCGATCACCACAGGAGGAACTTTTCCGCGCCGGAACCCCGGGATGCTGACCGACCTGGCGACCTCGGCGTACGCCTTGTCCATGCTGGGCTTGAGATCCGCGAAGGGCACCTCAACGGTGATCTTGACCCGGGTGGGGCTCAACTGCTCGACGGTGCTGGGCACGCTGCATTTACTCCTGTGATCGTGGCGCCGGGCGGGTGAACGACCGCCCAGGAAGGCTCATGCTGAGCCGCGGCAATCCTACGAGGCATGCTCAGGGCGCCAAAACTCGACGGGCCCGACACCGGCGCACGCTGACCTCAGATCTCGCAAACCGGCGTTTCTCCGCACTAGGCCTACGTATGCGCCTCGGATCTCAGGATTACCGCCGGGTTCCTCCGCACAACGCCCCGAGTGCGGCTCGGATCCAAGGATGGCGCGAGGTCCCTCCGCATAAGTCCACGAATGTGCGCAGGTTGCCAGCTACATCGCCAGTCAGCAGACCCAGATGTCCAGACCACTCAGCCGGCTCGCAAGAGTGAGGAGGCGAATCGAGCGGACTACCGGTCAAGTGGGATCCAGACAACAACTAGATTGGTCGGTACGCTCGTGTGTCCTACACTCTTCGCGAACGTTCGGCCGAGCCGGACGGCCGGGGCGTAGCGTAGCGGCTAGCGCGTCTGCTTTGGGAGCAGAAGATCGCAGGTTCGAGTCCTGTCGCCCCGACTCCGTGATCGCATCAAAGGGTTGCAGACGCTCAAGATCATCACGGTATGCGGGTGTAGCTCAATGGTAGAGCTCCAGCCTTCCAAGCTGGTGGTGCGAGTTCGATTCTCGTCACCCGCTCTGCTGCGTTTACCCTAGTCGGACTAAAATCGCCGCGCTCGATATTAATCGAACATTGAGGCTGGGTACCGCTCCGTGCCCAAAACGTGCCCAAAAGTCATGACGGGCCCTGTTCGATTAGAGCGTCCAAAGCCTCCGCGATGGCCCGATCCCGCGTCATCGTGCGATGCTGATAGATCAATGCAGCCCGCATGCTCGCGTGTCCGAGACGACCCATCAGCTCACGAGTACTGGCGCCCGAGGACGCGGCGAAATGGTTCCCCGCGTGCCGGAGATCATGGAAATGAAGATCCGCGGGAACAACCTCGCCAACGTTCTTCTTCGCCCGGCCCCAGATCCTCCCAAAATTCCGCCGGGTCGGCGTAACCCCGTACGGGCCAACGAACACCCGACCGTCAGCTCCGACCTCAGCGAATCGGTCTAGGTGCCGCGCGATCTCAGGCATTAGGGACCGCGGCAACGCGATCGTCCTCACACCAGCTGCGGTCTTAGGCTCCTTCACGACCAACCCGCCGCCAACCTCAACAACAGAACGCTCGATGCTGACCGTTCCCTCATTGAGGTCGATGTCAGACTTGCGCAGGCCCATCAGCTCCCCCCAGCGCAGCGAACCGAATGTCGCCAACAAGATCAGAACCCGGTAACGTTCCGGCACCGCGTCGGCCAAAGCCAAGACAGCCTCGACACCAATCACCGGACGCTCTGGAGTCGGCTCCACTCCACCACCCTTGATCCGGCAAGGATTTCGGCCGATCACCTCATCATCCACCGCCGTGTTCATTACCGCCCGCAGCAGGCGGTAAGCCTTGGCCACCGTGCTCCCGCCAGTACCGGAGTCCAAAAGATCTTGCCGCCAAGCTCTCACCCGCGGCGGGGTGATCAAGGTGAGGTCGACATTGCCCAGCGAAGGCAGCACTTGACGTTCAAGGAGGCCCAGGTACAACTCCCGCGTGCGATCAGATAGTTCGCGCTCGACCACCCACCGAACCGCATAGACACGGAGGGTCTCGCTGCGTGCACTCGGGTCGCGCCACTGGCCGCGTACCATGTCGGCCTCGGTCAGCGACAGCCAACGACGCGCCAGTGTTCGGCTGGGGAAGGTCTGAGGTGCTGTCCGCCGGCGACCATCGGGGCCGGTATAGCGCACTTGATAGCGCCCGGAAGGCAATTGCCGGAGACTGCCTGAGGGTCGGCGACCCACGCTCATGGACGGCGACCTGCAGTAGGAATCGGCATGACTGGCACAGAGCCCGCCTCGACGAATTTGATCAATGCGCTTTCGCTGATTCGCACATGCCGACCCACGTGCACAAACTCGATTCGGCGCTCAGCGATCAAGCGCCGAACGAATCGCGGCCCAGTATTCAACAGCTCGCCAGCCTGATCCACCGTTAGAAGGCGATCCATGTGTTGTCACTTCCTAACCGTTGACGCTGCGAGTGGCGCGCCCGGCGCGCCGCTGTCGATTCCGATAGGCCCGGTGCCGGCGGGTCCTGCCCTTTGCAACTTTCTGGTCGGTACGGCGAGCATCCGGAGGCTCGCCGCGACGTTGAGTCCGAGTGCGACATGGAAATCGATCGCGACCGCCCCGTCATTTCAAGTACTCGTCTGCGGCGTCTTTTGAAATGACGTGTCAACCCCTTGCCACAGCAGGCATGCCGCAACACGGCAAGGACGAGATCGAGGTGGTAGGGGTCCAAGCTGGCCATGAGACCGCCCACATCTTCGAGCGGCTTGCCAAGTGCGAGGGCCTCGACCAGTGCCAGAATGTGGCGCTCTCCTGACAACACTGCATCCGAGTACCGCGCGATGACTTCTGCGTCGAGCCAGGTGATTCCTCGGTCGTCGGTCCGCAGCCATGGCTGACCCGGCTCCACGAATCTCCCATTGTGGGCCCTGATCAGCAACTCCACCGCAGCCTCGGTCGTATGGCATCCTCGCGCCCAGTCACGCAGTTCCGCGACGATTCCCCCGCCATTGGCTGCGAGTGTGGTTGGTCTCATCGCGGTCGGCCTCCTCGGTTCGGGTGATGGATCGGAATCTCCCGTTCCGTTGCTGCCCGGCCGACGCGCCGAGCACGGTCGGCTCCGAGGCGGGACGCCTGTTCGGTGGGCCGAAGTTGGGCGGCTACAGCCACGGCCTGGTTGGTCGCCGCACCGACATCGGTAGCGGCGTTGACGAGGCCCCGGCGGGCTGGTTCGGGGAGCGGGATGACCTGGTTGGCCGTGATCTGATGTGGAGTCACCCACCTGACTCCTTCAAACCGAGTCTCGCCTTGTTCGATGGCGACCTCGGCTTCGCCTTGGGCTCGCATGGCGATGATCCGGGCGGGAGCAGCCAGACCAGGGTGATCGGCGGCGATCTCACGGGTGATGTTGGCCAGTTCGACACTGGCAGTCAGGCTGCGGTGAAGGGTCATGACGGCCGTAGGCAGGTCAATCCGGGCCGCGATCTGGTCCGGTGCTGCCCACCCGGTCTGCTTGGCAACTGCCGCGCGGATGGCGGCGCGAAGCTGGCTGGCCGTCTCAACTAGGGCCGGATCGGTGCGGCTGGCCGGCGTAGTGAGCTCTGCCCAGCGGTGTGCTGAGCGGTCCCACGCGAGCTGGGCATTCTCTAATGCTGGGGTGAGTCTCCCGGCCACGGCAGCGTCGATCTCGCCGTGTCGCGCGGCCGCATGGCCGACGACGACAGTGGTCGTGGCGATGAGCGCCTGGACGCGGGCGACCCGGACCAGATCGGCCGCGTCCGGGTCGTTGGCGAGTGTCCTGTAGGCCTGGATTTCCCAGGCGGCCAATGCGGCAGCGAAGCGTATGGCTCCTCGATGCGGACCGGTTGCCGGTTCATTGGCTGCGTCGATCGGCAGCGCCTTGAGGGAACCGGAGGCGAGCTGCTCGATAGCGTCGAATCGCGCAATCATGCCCCGGGCCGACTCGACCTCCAGCGCGGTAGGTCGCTCAACCAAGGGTTGGCGTCGCCGCGCACCAACTTCCAGACGATCTTGAAGTTGACACTCATACCCGCGCAGGGCCACCGTCGTGGCGTGTGCGGCGACATACACCGCGTGCAAAATCTGGGTGTTGGCAGAAGTTGTGCTGGCCTGGTCTCCGGACGATACGGCTTCGGATGCCACAGGCTGTTCCTGTAGTAGGCGCCGGGCCTGCACGAAGTTAGACGCGATCTGCTTCCACGCCTCATCTTTCGGCCCGCGGCCGGGCCAGTGTCCTGCAGTGAGGCTGCGGTCAACGGCCCGGCCCATTGCTGCCAAGATGGCGAACCGATCACCATTAGACAAGACCGTCGGATCAGCCGGAAGAACGGCCCGCAGCTCAGCAGCAGATTGCATCAACTGCGGCCATCCACGCACCATCCCAAGCGCCCGGTCAGCAGACATATCGAGCAGCGCCTCCCGCGCCAATCCATCGCTGTCGTCGAGGAGCTCAGCGACCATGCGGCCCTCATCCGCCGACACCGGTGTTCACCTCCCACACCAGATCGGCCACAGTGGCCCGAAGATCATCAACAGCGTCGGAGGCCGCTATCGGCGCGAGCCGTCGCAGCAGGAGCTCAGCCGACCTCAGCAGGCTGGCCGGTTCGTCACCGACCGGCACCGGCCCGTCGATATCGGTCCCGTCCGGGATCAAGTGCCGGGCCCGGTCGGCGGCCAGGTCCACACCCAAGGCGAAGAGCTGTCCAGATGATCCAGCCCCCGCGCGATCCGCTGCAGCCCAAGCGACTACCGCGGCCTGCCGCAGCAGACGCACGACGCCGGCAAGGGTTTCTGCCGTGTCGACATCCATCGTGTGCTCCTCCAAGTCGAACCTCCTCTGAGACATCGAGCCATACATGCCGACAGGCGGCAGGACCGCACGTAACGTGTGGAAAACTGCGTGCCTTTGGACTCCCTAAGGCCGGTACGCCGTGCTGGCGGTCGGCCCAAGAGCGATCACAGGTATCGCGGCCGTGGCCGAGGAAGCCACCCCCGACCTCGTGGCGACACTCCGCCGCGCCGGGGAGACCTAGAGGCACTCGCTCAGGGCGCATCCTGAATGGGTGGATGGGTGGACCCACTATCCGACGGGCCTCGCCCCAGGAACTCCCGCGCACTCCGGGAGCCGACTGTCTCCTCAGGCACACGCTCACTTACCGCTGGATTTTGTTGATCGTCACCTCTAAAGGTGACCGCGTCCTGGAATGGCGGTCACTCTGCCGATGCCCAAAGGGGCCGTCGCCGCCGCGGCTGGCATCCGGCGTGAGCTCGCTTGTACTGCCGAGCGGCGGCCATAACTTCGACACGTATGCCCAACGGTCGGTCCGGCGCTCGCCTGGCTCGGCAAGAGCGCGGGGTTGAAGCGCTGGTCTATACGTCGAGCTGTACAACCAGCGTGATCGAACCCGACGTCCCGACGTCGATCTGATCACATCGCGGGGGGAAACCCATCGGCCAGCCAACCTCGTCCGGCGAACGGTTGCAGTTCTTGGTGGAAACGACGTTTGCGCAGAGGTATTTCAGCCGAGCTCGATGCCCTCGATGACGGCGCACAGTAAGGCTCGCTGCGTGAATTGGCTTTTGCTGCGCGGCAGGTCGCGAGCCTTGCCCAGCGCTCATTGCTGTCCGTCACGATCCTATGGATCGGCAGTCGATCTTGAGGTGTCCGTGGGCGGGCGCCGCTGGGATGTTGGGCCGGCGGACGTTCATGCTCGGCACGGTGTGTAGCCGGGCCATAGTCTTTGGGCTCACCAGAAGTAGCTTGCTGCTCCCTTTTCCGGACACGGCGCAGTCGGAGAAAGCTTGGGCACCTCAGAGACAATATCGAGGTGCCGATCTGCCGTGACGAAGCAATAGTTCTTCCCACGCACCGGCTCGGCAAAGTGCACTGGTTCATGACGATGCTGAGCCGGCGCCGCGGCAGAATCGGGGCAGTAGCAAAGACGGTATGGCGTACGAGCTCGAAGTTCGGCGCGCGACTCGATCCGTTTCGCACATCAACCTTCAGTTCGGCGTCGGCCCCAACCTTGATGTCATCACCCAAGTCGGATCGCTGGATGCCTTGGGTGAACCGCTGACCGGTGACGATCCCGCAGATATGGCTGGCCGAATGACGCTGGAAACGGCCGATCGCTTGGTAGCGGAGGAATCGGAGCCGGCCCTTCCCCAATACCAGCATCTCGTCGGAGCCTCACGCCCGGTCAGCGGCGGCACTTCTGACGGCCCAGGCCCAGCAACGTTGATCGACCCATACTTGCTGCGGGCGCTCGCGGTGGTCAGCTACGCGCCATCATTTTCCAATTGCGCATGCTGTTGTGTCGGCGGGCAGCACCGGGCATTCTCCGCCGCCTTAGGCGGGGTCATATGTGAGGGCTGCCGCCCGGCTCGAGCAGCACAGTCCGCTTCGGAAACCCTGGCCTTGCTTGGTGCGTTGCTCCAGGGCGGCTTGAGCAAGACACGTCAGGTGCCTGATCATGTGGCACGAGAGGCCAGCGGTATCGCAGAAGGCGTCGCCTGGCACGTGGACCGCAACCTCGAGTCCGTGGCGCATGTCGAGTGTTGACCCCAGGTGGCCCCCACCACAGGAGTCACAAGTGTTACCGGCCGCGCCGGCTCAGCCAGTCGCGGAGTCACGGCCAGCAGTGCAGCGGCCGCATCGGATCGCCTACGTTCTCGCGGTTATCCTGCCGCTGATCTTGGTCGCCGTGTTGGCCGCACCTCTCGGCGTGGCCTTGACCGTCGCACGGCAGCGGCATGGTCCGAGCAACGTCACAACGCCGCTCCCGCTCGACCCAAACGCCACCGATGGCGAACCCGGTCTCGGCGATCCGTATTACCCCGATGCGGGCAACAGCGGCTACGACGTGACCAAATACCAAATCATGATCAACTTTGATCCCGGGACCCAGTCGATCACAGGAACCACGACGATCAGCGCGCGGGCTACCCAGCAGCTCAACTCGTTCTACTTCGACCTGGTGCTGCACACCGACAAAGTCACTGTCAATGGTGCGCCGGCAGAAACGGTTAGCAGAGGCTTCTCCGACGTCTACGTCAAGCCGGCACAAGCGATCGCGGCCGGCAGCACGTTTCAGGTAGTTGTCGCCTACTCCGGCAAGCCGGCAGAGCATCGGCAAGGCGATGTCCAACCCTGGTTCGCCACCGACGGCGAATGGACCATAGCCGGCGAGCCGGAAAGTTCTGGCTGGTGGTATCCCGCTAATGATCACCCCTCCGATCCCGCGCTGATGGATGTCTCGATCCGGGTACCGGCCGGCCTGCAGGCGATAAGCGTCGGCCGGCTGGAATCAACCGACACAGATAATGAGAAGGACTTTGACACCTGGCACTGGATTGCCCGGCAGCCTATGGCGACCTACCTCAACTTTGTCACCATTGGTCATTACCAGCTCAAGCAGGGCATCGACCATGGCTTGCAGTATGTGTACGCGGTGTCGGAGAAGCTGACCGCCGAACAGCGGAAGAAGGCCCTTGCTGCGCTCATGACCTCAAGACAGCGGATTCAAGCACTTGAGACGATGTTTGGCCCCTACCCGTTCACCGAGCTTGGAGGCGTCGTCCCGGCACCGAGGCTCGGGTTCGGCGGCCTGGAGACCCAGACTCGGCCGGTCTATGATGCGAGGTCGATCCTGAACCAGGACTTCTCGCCTGGTCTGCTCGACCATGAACTGGCCCATATTTGGTTTGGCGACAACGTGACGGTGCGGCAGTGGAACGACATCTTTACGAACGAGGCTTATGCGTCGTGGGCCCAATGGGGAGTTATCGAACGAAGCGGCGGCCGCCAGGCCAATGATGTTTTGAACCGGGCATACGAGCGCCTCAAGGCTAGGGACGATTTTTGGAAGATCACCATGATCGACCCCGGCAAGGCGCACCTCTTCGATGCCGTTTATGTACGCGGTCCGATGGCGCTCCAGGCGCTCCGCAACGTGATCGGTGACGACGCATTCTTCAAACTGGCGCAGGATTGGGCTCAAGATCCCGGAAGCCGCACGCTTGAGGAATGGATGGCGGCAGCGCAGTCGCACACCGCAATTGATCTTGGGCCGTTCTTCCGGGCCTGGATCTATTCTCCAACCGCTCCGGCTCGCACAGCAGCAAACGGCTTCCGCTAGCCCGAAGTTACTTCGGCTGAAGGGTGCGAACCCATGCCTAGCAGCGGAGGCTCGTAGCGTTCGAAGTTATGTCTTCTGGCTAATTGAGTCTGGGTCGCTGGTTAAGAAGTTTGACGCGGCACGTTGCCTCAGTCCCACCAGTGTCCATCGTCGCACTAAACGATTAGCACATCTTGATGCCGCGGTTGGCCGGCTCGTCGCACACCCCAAACCTCGTAACTTCCGATGTTGGATCCAGCCGGTTCTTTCTGAGGCATCTTTCGGCCCTGGCCCCGCCCGCGAAGGGCTGGAATTCTTTGAGAGGTGAGTGGCCCGGGCCAAGACGCCGGCAGCCACTTGTGATCAACGGCGTTCGTTCGATGGTGCGCCGGTTCGATGGTGCGCCGCTTGGATGGTCGTGTTATGTCCCTGAAGCTCGGCTCATGGTGTGGGTCGGCGCCTGGTGATGTCGGCTACTTCTCCAACGAGTTCTTCGAGCACGTCTTCGAGGGCGATGATGCCGCCGGTGGTTCCGTCTTCGTTGATGACGCGTGCGAGGTGGGCCCCGCTGCTGCGTAGGGTGGCGAGGACGGGTTGAAGCTTGGCGGTGGCGGGCACGGCTTCGAGCGGGCGAATCCAGCGGCGTTCGACGGGCTGGTTGCGCCGGACGGCGTCGACTTCTAACACGTCGGCTAGATGGATGTAGCCGATGAGCTCGACCCGGGCGGCGTTGTCTGGTTGGGTCTGGACTGGGAAGCGGGAATAGCCGGTTTCGGCAACTAGATTCTCAACTTGTGCTGGGGTGACGTCTGGTGACACGCAGACCAGCGAGGTGAGCGGCACGATGACTGCGGCGGCGGTGCGTTCTTCGAACGCTAAGGCGCCTGAGAGCAGTTCGTGTTCGCTTTGTTGCAACAGCCCTTCTTGGCGGGATTCGGCGATCAATGCGGCGACGGCATCTCGGTTCGCCGCGTCGCCGATTTCGGTGACTGGGGTGATACGCAGCAGCCGGAGTACTCCGGTTGCCACACCAGTCAACGCGATGATGATGGGCCGGAATACGGCTACGAATGCCAGCAGGGGTGGGGCGAGGATCAACGCGGCTCGCTCCGGCCCAGCCAGGGCAAGATTTTTGGGAACCATTTCACCCAGCAGCATGTGCAGTGCCGAAACGAGGGTGAGCGCAACCGCGAGTGAGATCGGGTGGACCAGTTCGTGCGGGATGTGAATCGCTTGGAAGAGACCGGTCAGCAGCTCGGCAACAACGGGTTCGGCGAGCGCCCCAAGGCCGAGGGAGGCCATCGTGATGCCGAATTGGCAGCCAGAGATCATCAGCGGCAGCTGCTCGATCGCGCGGAGAGCGCTGCGGGCGCGACGCGAGCGGGACGGTAGTTGCTCCAGCCGCGCCCGGCGGGCCGCCAGGACCGCGAACTCCGCGCCGACAAAGAAGCCATTCAGCGCGACCAGGCCGGCTGCAACGAGGAGCAGGATCGGGGTCACTGACTCCGCCGTTCCTGGTCGGCGCCTGGATTGCCGTCCGGGTCGGCGGCTTGAGCGGCCAGCCTTACCCGATCGATCCGTCGACCGTCGAGCCGCACAACGGTGAGATTGATCTGCGGCAGATCAATCTCATCGCCCGGAGTCGGCAGTCGGCCCAAGCGGTGCAGCACCAGGCCAGCAACAGTGTCGTAGTCAGAATGCCCCTCGGGAAGTTCAATGCCGGTCAGCGCCAGGACTTCGTCGGGTCGGAGGAGCCCGGACACGAGCCAGCTGCCGTCAGTTTCGCGTCGGGCACCGGGTGCCGGTGCGTCGTGTTCGTCGACGATATCGCCGACGAGCTCCTCCACCAGGTCCTCGAAGGTGATCAGCCCGGCCGTGCCGCCGTACTCGTCGGCCACGACAGCTAGCTGTAGCCCTCTTTGTTGCAGGACGCTTAATAGCTGGTCCAGATGGAGAAACTTGGTCACCACGACCGGAGCGGCCATCACCTCAGCGACACGGCTGGATGTTCTTCGCGTGGCCGGCACAGCGACCGCGTTCTTAACGTGGATAAGGCCGCGGACATCATCAATGTCTTCTCCGGTAACCGGGAAGCGGGAGTGCCCGGTAGCTCGGGTTGCCTCGATTACCGCGGTCAACGGCGAGGAGGCGGCGATCGTGTGCATCCGGGTGCGGGGCGTCATCGCATCAGCGGCGGTCTTGCCTCGGAAGCTCAATGAGCGTTCCATCAGCACTGCGGTGTCTTCAGCTAACGCGCCCTTAGCGCCGGCGCGGCGCACCACCGAGGCGAGTTCGTCGGGGGTGCGTGCCGAACGGAGCTCCTCTACGGGCTCGATCCCTGCCAGTCGCAGTAACTGATTGGCGGCGCCGTTCAACGCGGCGATCAGCGGGCGTGCCAGTGCCGTGAACGCCACCAGCAGCGGAACCACCCACGACACCGTTCCGATTGGCCGCGAGAGCGCAATGTTTTTGGGAACGAGTTCGCCGAACACCATCTGGACACCGGTCGCGATCAGTAACGCGATGGCGACCGCCGCAACCTCGGCCTCCTCCTTGCCAAGCCCCACGGCCTCCAGCGGCCCGCGCAGTAGTTGCGCTGCTGACGGCTCGGCCACCAAGCCAATCGCCAGGCTGGTCACGGTGATCCCCAGTTGAGCACCCGACAGGTAGGTCGACAACCGGCGCAGCGTCGCCGCGATGCGCTGGAACCGTCGATCACCCTGCCGAGCCCGCGACTCCACATAGATCCGATCGACAGTGACCAAACCAGTCTCGGCCGCGACAAAGATCGCGTTGCCGACGATCAGCAACAAGGCGACACCAAGCAAAAGCCATGCTGTTGTCAACGCTTGTCCACTCTCACAGCTGTTGTTTAGCCTTCGCCGTTAGAGAGATCGGCAGCTTGCATGTGTTTGATCTTGTTGTTTTTGATCTTTGCTCATGGTGCAGGGAGTTGTTCATGACACGATCAACGTGGCGACAAGTTTGCCGCTTTCGTGCGTTTCGATATTGAATACTCCGATTTGATTGGCTGTGAAGCTGATCTCTCCTGGGACTGCAGGTGGCAGCGTCAGGGTTATGTCGTAGCCGTGGATGTGGATCGATTCAGCGACGTCGCTAACCGCGGTCACCCGTATCCGTTGACCAACTTTTACCTGGATGTTCGCCTCCAGGGGGCTGACGGTGCCGCCGGCGACGGTGATCCCTAATGTGCCATTGGCGTCGATGGCAGGAGTGGAGGATCCCGCTGAGGAGGTCGGAGTGGGCACACCAGGGGCGAATGCGGGTATGAGCAGATCCGGACCGCAGCCTGCCGCCGCATTGAGGCTCAGCAGGATAACAACGGCGGCAAAGCCGCGCCCCAGGATCATGCGGAATCACCTATCCAGAACCGTATCGCACGGCGGTCGGCAGGACGCTGGCGGATTTTGGGGTTGATCCTTGAGGCTGCCGAGGCATGCGATCTGCAGCCGGAAACCCGGCGGCCGCAGCTGCCAGGCCCAAAGTGAGGGTGGGCTGACCGGTCACTGGCTCAGCCAATGCTTGTGGATGTTGGGTGGGCGGAGGGGTTGAGCCGGACCGCGTTGAGGCCTGGCAGCTTGCTCCGAATGATCTGGTCGGCCTCATGCTCTAGCTCGTGGAACCGGCCGACCGGCATGGTCGGGTCGCTGGTCACGGTGGCGTCGACATTGAGCCGGTGCCCGGTCCAACGCAACCGCACCTCCTCCACGCTGGTGATGCCCGGCACCGAGCGCACCGCTTCTTCGGCCTGTTCGACCAGACTCGGGTCCACCCCGTCCAGCAGGCGGCGCCCAATGTCGCGGGCGGTGCCCCACAGCAGAACAAAGATGGCGATGCTGATCATCAGCCCGACGATCGGGTCGGCCAACGGGAACCCAAGCCAGATTCCGATCACTCCCAGCACCACCGCTAGTGAGGTGAAGCCGTCGGTGCGGGCGTGGACGCCATCGGCCACCAGCGCCGCAGATTCGATCCGCCGCCCGACCCGAATCCGATACACCGCAACCAGCTCGTTGCCGACGAATCCGATGACACCGGCGATCAGCACCCACGGCAGGTTGATGACTGGTTGCGGCTCGAAGAACCGGCGGATCGACTCATAGGCGGCCAACAGCGCCGACAGGGTGATCATGATCACGATGAACAAACCGGCGAGATCCTCGACCCGTCCGTACCCGTAGGTGTAGCGACGTGTCGCCGGGCGTCGGCTCAACACGAACGCGATCCACAGCGGGACGGCGGTCAACGCATCGGCCACATTGTGGATGGTGTCGGCCAACAACGCCACCGAACCACTGATGATCACCACAATCAGCTGCAAGCCCGCGGTTACCGCCAGCCCGAGCAGGCTGATCTTGACCGCACGGATACCTGCTGCGCTGGCCTCCAGCGCGTCATCGATCGCATCATGCGGGTCATGGGTATGCGGCACAAACAACCCATAGAGAAACCCCCAGATTCCCGTTGGATGCTTGTGATCGCGCTCGTGGGAATGGCCATGACCATCAACATGATCGTGATCATGTCCTTGCCCATGATCGGGATCATGTCCTTGCCCATGATCATGATCAGCAGCGTGGCCAGGGTGGTCGTGCGGATGTTGGGAGGTCACGGCCGCACCTCCCCGACCGTTCGCCTGTGATGCCGCGGCTGGTCCTCGACAGAGTGCTCCGCCTGGAACAGCGCACCCGCCACCAGCTGATGAGCATGCTCGTTCGCCAACCGGTAGAACACCCGGTTCCCCTCATGCCGGGTGGTTACCATCCGGGCCAGCCGCAGCTTCGCCAGATGCTGCGACACCCCGGCCGGGGACTTGCCCACCACGTCGGCCAGCGTGTTGACCGACAACTCGCCACCCCGCAGCGCCAGCACGATCCGCACCCGGGTGGCATCGGCAAGCATCTTGAAAATCTCCACGGCGAGTTCCACCAACTGGTCGTCGGCCTGCTCCATCCGCCCAACCGACTCAGACTGCGAATCTGCACGCATAAGCAGATTCTTACACATCAACAGCCCAGCGAGGCGGAGCTAGATGATAAGTGGCGCCTCCTTCAAGGTCCTGGACTGCACAACTGGGTCCCCGGGAACCGTTGCTGGCGGCCGAGCGCTACTCATCGGTGGCAGCAGAAGCGGTCCGGCAAAGCCTGGTGCTGTTCGGGCATTGGATTGGGATCCATTACTCGGTGAAGAGCAAAAGCAGAGCGCCGATGGTGTAGCAGACCATGACCGTCAAGAGCGGGAGTTGTCTAATCAGGGCAGCCCGACGAGGAAACAGCGCAAGGGCCCTGTCGTGGGCCAAGATGACGCCAAGGATGTGGCCCAGGACAACGGCGGCCGTCTGGATGCTGCCGATCAAACCGGGATAGTTCATGATGCTGGCGTTGATGTCCCAGCTAGCGGTCCCGAAGAGATCCCAGCCGCGGCTGAGCGGGTCACTGGAAGTGATGAAGACGCGTTGGCCTTCCAAAATGAGCAGCGTGAGGTAATGGGCGGTGACATAGCCAAGGGCGATCGGGACCAGGCTGTGCACGAATAGCCCGGGCAGCGCGCGTCTTGAGCTGTGGGTCAGCCGACCGGCGAACAAGCAGGCGGCCGTATAGCTGATGAACACGATGGCAATGAAGCCCGACAGGCCGAGTGTGCTGACAAGAACCGTGGGCAGGACGCTGTTTTGGGTCCAGCGAACCCAGAGGCTGGAGTTGGAGAATCCGTCGTAGCCGGTAGATCCGATCAGCACGGCGAGGAAGACCACCATGCCGGGCTTCGGTGTAAAGGTGGCCAGGTTTGCCAGGGGCGAGCGAAGCAGGATCTGACCGCCACTGTCTCGTCCCCACGGCGACATTTTGGCCATCGTCACTGCATATGTTTCGAACGGGTCGGCGGCGCTAAACCAGCGCCGTCCGAACGGTACCGAGCCGAACAGCATGATCACCGTATAAAGCGTGAGCCAGAACAACAGGATGGGGATGGTGACCCGGTCCGGCGCGACCAGTTCTAGCCAGACGAACCCGAACAGCCCGATGGCTGCTGGCCACCGGCCAACCCAATCCGGCAGCCGCGCAACACCGTGGGTTGGGTCGGCCCCGCGCAGCCGGCAGGCCAGTAGGTGAATGCTGCGAAGTGGGTTCAGGGTCCGCCACACCGGGCCCAAGAGAAGCGAGAGAGGAACCAGGCCCACCCACACCCAGACATAAACGAAACCGAAGATCGGGTTGGTCAACAGGTCCTGGCCGAAAAGCAGCGCCATCCCCATGAAAAGCGCCACGGCTAAGCCCACACCGCGGACCGTCCAGCGCAGACCAGTAGAGTCAACGATCCGAGTCAGCCTCTCGCCGACGGGCCGTCCAGGATCGGCGGGGCGTGCTGTTCTCCACGCCAGGCTGAGCACCAGAAACGAGGCGACGACCGCCGTGGCGGCGCCGGCGACGACGAATTCGAAGGGCAGCGGAAGGTCCTGCCGTCCGCCGATGCCATGCATCGGCGTGAGCGCCACAACCTCCAAAGTGACCGCCGCCGTGGCAGCAAGCGTCACGAGACAATCAGTTTGGCGACCAGCTTGCCGCTCGCATGGGTCTCAATCTCGAACACACCGCTCTGATCGGCGAGGAATGTCACCGCGCTCGGCTGCCCCGCGGGCAGCGTGATCGTCTTGTCATAGCCGTGGATGTGAAGAGACTCCTCAACATCGCTGACCGCGCTGACCTGAACGCTCTGCCCTCGATCGACTCGGACACCGGTCCCGTTGGGCGTCACTTTTCCGTCGGCAATGGTGACCTCCACCGTGACATCCGCTGTACCGGTCTCTGACGCCTGCGATGGCCTGGGGTTGCTGTTCACCGGTATGGGTGAGACCGATGATGGCGCCGCGGATCCAGCCGGGCCTTCTGAACCTCCTGCTGCACAACCAGCGGTCACCAGGGCGAGCAGCACCGCGGGTGCGGCTCGACGAGCGAGCCAATTAATAACCCAGCGGGTCGGCATGGTTGGTACGCCTTTCAGGTTGGTCACCCAAGTCTCCTTTCGGATGAGCCAACGCGGTGCCCCATCCGTCCTCATCCCTGATCGTCCTGTCGTGTGGGTTTCCGAGAACCTGCGCTACGGAGGCCGACTGACTGGAAACCGTTTCATCCTCCGGAGGCCTCAGCCGCACCGCCTCCCTGGTTGGCAGCACTTTACGTACTCCGTAACCAGATTCGTGCCCGAGCTGGTGGAATGGGCCGACCGCCGATGCGACCTTGGCCCGGCGGCCAAAGCTCTCTGGCGCGATCGCCACCTGGAGAGTCCTTAGAATGAGGCGGGTGGGCACGGGGGGTTCAGGGGCGGTTGGCCAGCGGTCCTGCGGGTGAGATGAGCTCGCAAACGCATACCCGCCCCTTATTGGGCCATGGCTCGCTGCTGCTCGGCGCTGCGGTTTCGGTTGCCGGCATTGCGGTGGTGTGGGCGGTCTTGGGTATCTCGGGCGAGCTCGCACCCCTGGCGCCGGGCCTAGCCGATGTGGGTCCCTTTCCGCGCTACGCGCTGCCCGCCGCACGTACAGTTCACGATTTGTCTGCAGCTTTGACCATTGGTGCGTTGGTGCTGGGCGCATGGTTGGTGGCACCGGAGCCGGGCAGTTCCTCAGACGAGCTGTCGGAGACCCGTCAGCGACTTGTTCGTATCGGCTTCGGCGCAGCGGTGATCTGGGGATGCTCCGCTGCTGCCGTCATTGTCCTGACGGCATCGGACCTGTCGGGCATACCGGTCGGTGACCGGGATTTCGGCACCGCCGTGGTGTCCTTCGTGTCGCAGACCGACCTGGGCCGTGAGCTCGGCCTCAGCCTGGCGTTGGTCATCGTGGCGGCGAATCTCGCGTTCATGGCCAGGGGGGTGGTCGCCGCAGGCTGGGCGGCGGTGATGTCCATGCTGGCTGTGCTGCCGCTGGCTTTGGGCGGTCATGCGGCCGGGTCCCGGGATCACGTCAATTCCACCGACAGCTTGGCGATCCATGTCGTGGTGGTGTGTCTGTGGGTGGGCGGTTTGGCCGCGCTTGTCTTGGTCGCCCGGAGCTTGGGTGACCAGCTGCCAATCGTGGCCCGCCGCTTTTCCACTTTGGCGGGCGGCTGCTTTGCTGTCGTTGCAGCGTCTGGGGTGATCAATGCTTGGCTTCGGTTGGGCTCTCTGAACTTTTTCGCTAGTACCTACGGTGCCCTGGTGGTGGGCAAGATTGTCGCGCTGAGCTTGCTTGGTGTAGCCGGCTGGACACATCGGCGGATGATGCTGCGGAGGATCGAAACTGACCGACGGTGGTTTCTTCGGTTGGCTGCGGTCGAGTTGATTGTGATGGGCGCCACGATCGGGTTGGCAGTGGCCCTGTCCCGGTCTGCGCCGCCGGGCCCCCAGGCGCCAGTGGACCGGGTCTCGGGACTGTTGGGACATCCCGCCCCTCCCCCGCTCACCCTCGGCCGGTACCTGACGGTCTTCTATCCCGATCTGCTGTGGCTCGTGGTCTCTGGTGGTTTGGCGGCCGCCTATGTCATTGGAGTGCTGCGTTTACGCAGCCGCGGTGATTCTTGGTCGTGGCTACGTACCACGGCGTGGCTTGCTGGCTGCGGTGTGCTGGTGTTCGTGACCAGCGGGGGTCCCGGCGTCTACGGACGATTACGGTTCAGCACCCACATGCTGCAGCACATGAGCCTAATGATCATCGTGCCGTTCCTGTTGGTGCTCGGCGCGCCGGTCACCCTGGCACTGAGAGCTCTGCGAGCCCGCAGCGACGGAAGCTTCGGTCCACGAGAGGTGCTGCTGAAGCTGGTGCATTCCGACGCCCTGCGAGTGCTGAGCCATCCCGTGGTGGCGGCGGGGCTGTTCATCGTCAGTTTGGTGGTCTTCTACTACACCTGGCTGTTCCCGTGGGCGATGATCACCCATCCCGGTCACGTACTGATGGCTGCACACTTTTTGATCGTGGGCTACCTGTTCATCTGGTCACTGATCGGGATCGACCCGGGGCCAGCCCGATTGCCCTACCCGCTCCGGCTCATTGTGCTGCTGATCACGATGGCCTTCCACGCCATATTCGGTGTCACTCTCATGGCCTCTACAACCGTGCTCGCACCGAACTGGTGGCACGCCATCGGCCGAACCGATGATGCCGCGCTGGTTGCTGATCAACAGGCCGCTGGCGGCATTGCATGGGCCGCCGGCGACCTGCCCTCCTTCTTGCTTGTGGTCGCCCTAGTCGCGAGCTGGTTCCAAACCGACAGACGCGAGGCGCGGCGCCTGGACCGGCAGGCCGATCGCGACGGCGACGCCGAACTGCGCCGCTACAACGCAAGACTGGCCCAACTCAGCCGGCGAGACCGGCCCTGAAAGGATCGCTCAATCGTGAACGGTGCTGCTCCTAAACGCGACGCGATGCGGTGGCTCATCTGCCGACTGCTATGCCCTATGCTCGCCGCAATAGCGCTCCTGGTGTGGGCGGCCGGCCCGGCCTCCGCCCACAACACCCTGCGATCCTCCACACCAGGCGACGGGGAGAAGGTTCCGCGGACCCCTGAAGCGGTGCTCCTGGTTTTCGACGAATCCGCGATAGCGATGGGCGCCCAGGTTGTGGTCACCGGGCCCTCAGGTCCAGTGCAGGCCGGCTCACCGATCGTGACCGACAACTCTGCACGGCAACCCTTGGCTGCCGGTGCCCCAGCCGGTGACTACACGGTGACCTGGCGTGTCACCTCCGCCGACGGCCATCCCGTCACCGGCACCTTCCACTTCACCGCCCAGGCGGCCGGCGGCGGGCAGGCAGCACCGGAGTCCAACACACCGCCAGCCAACCAAAGAGGCGGCGGTATGTCTCGAAGCGGACTGGTGCTTATTGCCGCTCTTATCCTCGCGGCTGGCGTCGGCGCAATGCGCTGGCGTACCGCCCGCCACACACGAAGCGAAACTCCATTCGTGAGCAACATGCACTCTATTTGCTCAACGCGCCAGTCGACCGCTGTGCGTTCGAGTCGGATCAACAACATGGGCGAGGGATAGCGCCCAGACCGCCCCGATTCTCACTGATTAGGGCCACGGGTTCTTCCGGCAACCCTGGAGCCCCTTGGTCTGCTGCAGCATTATCGGCGCCAGCCTGCCCGGAGCCGGGCAGTCCACGTGGTGCTTGCCGAGTGCATGCCCGAATTCATGATTGACCAGATAACGCCGGTAATCGGGCAGATCCGAACCGTAAGAGTCAGCGCCCAACAGCCAGCGTTTGGCATTCAATACAACCCGGTTACCGTTCTGGCAGGAGACCTCGCCACGGGTCAGATACGGCGCGCACAGCCGATCGGTGGTTTCAGGCGTCACGATATACGCGTGCAGGGTCGCAGACTGTCCGACCGGCGCCAGCTCAAAGCGCCAACGACCAGTACCGCGCCAGCTTCGCTTATCGTCCAGGATTCCCTGAATCAAAACGGCAGCCTGGTCAGGATCGATGGACAACCCCTTCTCAACCCGTACGTCATAGCGGATCAAGGTGCCGGTCGAGGTCGACGGCCGGACTGACTTGCCGGCCGTCCGGTACGTACCAGGCCCGCTCGCCGGCACCTCCACCGTCTGCAGGCTCTTGACCTTTCGCTTCGCCTGCAACTCGGCCGGTCCGGCAGCCGGACGTGCCTCCGTGGTGGGTTCGATGCTCATCAAGGGCGTCGGCGGCGCCGGTGCAGCGGTCGTCGCTGGACCAGCTGGGATGCCGGTCAGCGGGCCAGTAATTCCGGCGATCAGATTGGTCTCCATCAGAACCGTCGGCAACGTCCGAAGACAGAGCCCGACGATGCCCAGTCCGATGATCGCGGCAACAAGTCCAACAGCGCCGCGACGATGCTGGGTGGCTCGGCCAACAGAACCGTCCGGGTCTGGCCGGATACGACGGGGATGACGTGAGTTAGATCGTGTGCTCAGTTCGCTCCTGGAGGCCTGGTGAGCCATTGCCCGATACGGCCGCATGCCGTCGCGGCTCGCCCCAGGAAGCTGACTCACGGGGATTAAGACTAGAAGAGAAAGCCCGACAGGGACCGGCTACAACTTCCAGATCCTCGGTAATGGCGATTTCTTGGCCGCCAATGCAGCCGGTAAACGCAGCTCGCGATCAGACTGACGGTGACGCGTTCCATGGACCGGGGTCGGCCGTCAGCTTCGTCGCGCAAGCGTCATGACGCGTCGCGGTGCCTCTTAGGCGCACCCAGCTCCGCAGAGAAGATCTTGGAACTCTACGATAAGGACGACCTGGACTGAGGTGGCCGAACGGGTCGGGATGACTGCGGGCCTTGACGCAGCGTGCTTCATGCAATTGCCAGCCGTCGAGCTGCGCGAGCCCGGCTCCTCACCAAGATCATCATGATGGTCGAAGCGCCGAACCGATGGAGCCAGTGTCATGCCGATCAAGATCGTCAACATTCAGACGACCGTGATCAGGCAGATAACCGGTGGCCTCGAGAATTCAGCGAGACAGCCAATGCGGCCAAGATCGTTTCGCGTTTGTCGTTCGTTCCAGAGATGCTAGCCGCGCCGGCTTTGCCGCATCTTGTCAGTACAGGTAGACGTCGACGAGGAACGCGGCAAGGCCTGCGAGGGTGGCCGCAGCAGCGAGCCGCCGCCCTGTGCCGGCTGCGGAGAGTGGGCCGAAGCCGAGCGCGAGAGCGGTTAGCGCGATGGTGAAGACGCCGCTGCCCGTGTCTTGCCAGGAGGCGGGCAGCACGGTGATCGGGGCGTCGTGGAAGAAGTTGGTGCCGTGGGTGGCACGCAGGATCGCGTTCCAGGTGAGCGGGCCGAGGAGAGCCCCGGCGGCGGCGGTCACGATGAGTGATAGCTGTCGGGGTCGGATGAGCGCAGCGACCAGTGCGGCGGCGGCGATCGCTGACAGCACGGCACCGTAGAGGATTGTCGACCAGCTGAGCAAGATCCTCACCTCTTGATGTAACCGTGGTTACACTACACCTGTGGCGGAGGTGCGGCGGTCCAGGCCCGGGGAGTGGGTGTTCTTGATCTACTCGTTGCCGCGCACCCCGTCGGCGCCGCGGCTGGCGTTGTGGCGCAAGCTGCGCCGCCTCGGCGTCGCCCAGCTGGCTGATGGCCTGGTGGCATTGCCCGCGGACGCGCGCACTCGGGAGCAGCTGGAGTGGGCTGCTGATGAGGTCCTCGAGGCCGGCGGGTCGGCGGGTGTGTGGCTGGCCCGGCCTGCCACCCGGGCACAGGAGCGTGACGTGGCCAAGGCGATGGATGCCGCCAGGATCGCAGAGTACGACGCGATCATCGCCGAGGCTCGGGCCGCCTGCGAGGTACCACCGGTGGAACGGACTCGAATCCTTCGCCGGCTCCGGGCCGAGATGCACCGGGTGGAGCGTCGTGACTTCTTCCGGCCGGCGCGGCGTGAGCAGGCCAGGCAGGCGCTCGGTGGACTGGCTGAGCTGGCCAGCACCGCAGACACAGCGATGGCTGGAGGGAGGCGTCGATGAGGTGGTGCACCCGTGCCGGTGTGCATATCGACCGCGCCGCGTGCGCCTGGTTGATCGTCCGGTTTGTCGACGTGGAGGCGGAGTTCTCCTTCGTCACCGACCCCGATGACCTACCCGTCGATGCGACTCCGTTCGACATGCGCGGCGTCGACCTTGGCCATCACGGGGGCGATTGCAGCTTCGAGACGATCCTGCGCCGCTACGACCTTACCGATCCGGTGCTGTGGCGGATCGCGGCGATCGTGCACGAGGCCGACCTGGAGGATGAGCGGTACGACGCACCGGAGGCGGTCGGTTTCGACGTGATTCTGCGTGCCCTGTCGATGGCCCATGCCGACGGTGAGGTGCTGGCCCTGACTATGCCGATCTTTGATGCGGTGTATCAGTTCCTGCAACGGTCGCTGCTCACCGAAAGGGAGTCGCTGTGACCACTCCCGGGACCAGGCAGAACCGCGATCTGATCCCGCTGGGTGAGGCCACCCGGGCCTGGTTCGCGATCTCGCTGCAGACCTTCGGTGGGCCAGCCGGCCAGATCTCGGTGATGCAGCACAAGCTGGTGGACCAGAAGCGCTGGATCGGTCAGCGGCGGTTCCTGCATGCGCTGAACTACTGCATGCTGCTGCCCGGTCCGGAGGCCCAGCAGCTGGCCATCTACACCGGCTGGCTACTCAACGGGTTCCGGGGTGGCCTGATCGCTGGTGGGCTGTTCGTGGTGCCTGGGACGCTGGCGCTGCTCGGATTGTCGATCCTCTACGTCGCGGCCGGGTCCACCGAGCTAGTCACGGGACTGTTCGCGGGCCTCGCCCCAGCGGTGATCGCGATCGTGGTCCAGGCCGTGCAACGGGTCGGCAAGCGCGCTTTGCACCATCGGATCCTGCTCGTACTCGCCGTCGCGTCGTTCCTGGCCCTTACGGTGTTCCACACACCGTTCCCGCTAGTGGTGTTGGCCGCGGGCCTGCTGGGCTGGGTGTTGGGCACCCGGCTACCTGCGCTGCGAACGGTGCCGGCGCACGGGGCAGGTCACGGTCCGCCGCCGCTAATCAGCGACGATGCGCTTCACCACGACATACCGTCCGCCGGGCGGGCAGTACGCGTCGTCGCGCTTGGGCTGCTGCTGTGGTTCACCCCGGTGCTGCTCGCCGGCGTCGTGTTCGGACGCGACAGCGTCTTTGTGGATCAGGGATTGTTCTTTTCCGGTACGGCGGTGGTGACCTTCGGCGGCGCCTACGCGGTCCTCGCCTACGTGGCGCAGCAAGCCGTCAACGTCTTCCACTGGCTCACCCCCGGCGAGATGGTGAACGGGCTTGCCCTCGCCGAGACCACTCCAGGACCGCTGATCATGGTGGTCCAGTTCGTGGCGTTCCTCGGCGCCTACCGCGACCCTGGCGCGCTGGATCCGTGGGTGGCGGCGGTGCTGGCTTCGTTCCTGGTGGTGTGGGTGACCTTCGTGCCCTGCTTCTTGTTCGTCTTCCTCGGCGCACCGTATGTGGAACGGCTGCGGCACAACCAGCACCTCACCGCAGCACTGACCGGCATCACCGCCGCCGTGGTCGGAGTGATCGCCAGCCTCGCGCTGTTCTTCACCGCACACACCCTCTTCGACACCACCCGGACCGTCATGTGGGGGCCGATCCACCTGCAGGTGCCGCTGCTGTCCTCCTGGGACCCGGTCGCGTTCGGGCTCACCGGGATCGCGCTGGCGCTGGTGTTCTGGCGGGGTTGGGGTCCGCTGCGCACCCTAGGGGCGTGCGCGGTGCTGGGCCTGCTGGCGACCCTCCTGTTCTGAGCCGGCGGTGGATGTCAGCGCAGCTAAACCCAGACTCCCGCCGGATCATTGCCGCCCAAGGGCTGCGCGCCGCTGGCTACGGCTGTACCTCGGTTCTGCTCGGCGCTCTACTGGCCGCCCGCGACTACTCCGCGTTGCTGGTCGGGGTCATCCTCGGCTGCATCGTGGCCGGGACCGCTATCGGCTCCCTGGTCTTCGGACGGGTCGCGGACCGCATCGGCCGCCGCCGCTGCTACTTGGCAATCTTCCTCGGCATGGCCGTCGCCGGCGCCCTGATGGCGGTTGCCGCGCCAGCCTGGCTGATCCTGGCACTCGCATTGCTCGGGCTGCTGTCCACCGACGTGGTCGACAACGGTCCGGCGACCACACTTGAGCAGGTAATGCTGACCAGCGAGGCCAAGGAGGCGGCTGGCCGGTCCGGTGCCCGCGTCTACGGCGTTTACAACGCGATCGCCTCACTCGCCGGGGCCGCTGGAGCCCTGACGGCCGGCGAAGGTGGACGTCCCGGCCAACAGCAGCTGGCCCTTCGTGATCTTGCTTCCCCTAGGCCCTACTATCACCGTTCGCTACCACGCGACCCCACAAGCCCTGGGCGTCCTGTTTTTCGCGACCTCGCTAATCCAGGCCGGCTCGGTCTGGCTCGCACCACGCCTGGCCGACCGGATCGGACTCGTGCCCACCATGGTCTTCACCCATCTGCCCAGCAATATCCTGCTCGCCTCGGTCGCATTCGCACCCACCCTCGGCATCGCGGTCGTCCTGCTGCTCGCCCGAACCTGCCTCTCCCAAATGGACGTCCCCACACGACAGGCCCTGGTGATGAGCGTGGTCGAACCTCACCAACGCACCGCCGCAGCAGCCATCACCAACGCCGCTCGCTACACCGTCCGCCCCCTCGGACCGCTGATCGGCGGTGTCCTACAGACCGTGGCGCTGGGACTCTCCCTGCTCGTCGCGGGGGCCGTCAAGGGAGGCTACGACCTTGCTCTGTGGCGCTGGGACCGCCACCAAACCCACGTACCGTCACACAGACCATCAAATCGTCGCAACCGCACGGCTAGGCGTCGAAGGTACGAGTGAAGTCGACGCGACCTAAAGACGGTTTAGCTCGGATTCGACATGGCGACTCCCTGAGAACATGTCGATGCAGTTTTGGGCTGCGTTCATCTTGGGTCGGCTTACCGCCGTGTAACGTGCGAGTGGCGTCGACAACCGCATAGGTACTTCTGGCCGCGCGGTGCGGCGATAGGAGGTGTCCTCCTAGTCGCGATGGTAGGTGAACTCTTTCCAACGCCACTTTGATGGAGCGGACTATCGATGACTGCTGGCTCGCGACCCGCCCTGGTTGCCGGGACGGCTCCGGTCGGTGATCAGATCCTTGTCACGAAACTAAACCTCGACATCGCGCCACGTTCGTCCCTATCGCGGCCCGTTCTGGCATTGCTCGCCTCCGGCGATAACCCGAGACCGCTTTCGAACCATCGCTTAGTCACCAGCTCCAACGTCACGACGTATTTCGATCAGATCGACTCCTGCGTCCCGCAACGCGTCGATAAGACCCCAAAGACCGGCGTCGTCCATAGCCACCGCGTGCAAGATCGTGCCAGCAGGCTCGACCGTTTTGATCTGACGGAAGTTCTCAAGCAGCTCAAGCGGCACAATGCCGAAAACCCGGATCTCGTAGGTCGACTTTCCCAACGTGGCCTCGGATCGGTCGTGAGCGATTAGAGCCACAATGCGTGCAACGTGCACGCAGGACTTCACCCGTCTCGGGTGAGTTAGCTCACGATCCAGCTGAGGCACGTCCCGTGCAATCGCGATCGGCAGTCCACTACTTCTGACGCCAGACCGATGCCCTACGAGTCGCAAGCCCAAATCCGCCAGCGTGGCCGTGTCGCCTGCGGTGCTCGCCGACGTGTATCCCCATACGTGACCGAACCGGTACCAAGGCTCTCGATCGGCTACTACAGACCCCTTCGAGCAGCTGCAGGGTCTTTCAGCGCGCTGCCATGATCATCTACAACTCAGCGGGCGAGGCGAAGGCGGAGATCAAGATCGCGCTCGCCCGCTGCATCATCATCGTGCTGGATCGCGCTGACTCACGGTAACCGTTCGTTCACCCGAGATCCGGAGCGTTCGATCCGTGCGCGATTGGATGCGCGGCTCGCCCCCGCTACGGTCGTTTCCGCAGCGAGTATCCCGCAAATCAGCTACTGATCGTCTTCGACATCGACGGTGCGATCCTGGACATGCGGCACATGGGTCCGGCACGTGCTGCAGTCGTTCGACCGGGCCCACAGATCCGATTGGTTCCACTGTCTCACCGCCGACGACAACCAGGTCGACCAGCTGCTCGCATGACGCTCCCTACCCCTCGCTCAGCGGCGTCGGTCAGATTCTTGACATGCCGGTGTGCCAATTTGCTGCGGTACCGGGTGATGCTGGGCGGCAGCCTCCTGAGCGAGAGCTCAACTTTGATTCCAGGTGGCGTCATCTTCGCTTTCCGGTTGCGCATTGACGCGTCCGGCTCGGCTGATCGAAATGATTCGCCAGGCGAGGTACCTGTTCCAGCTCACGTTCGACGATGTCGCCGATTTTCGGGTTGCCGAGAACCTAAGGCGGCGGCAGCGCGCTTGTCGTCGTCGCATACTCAAACCGCAACGTCAGGCTGTCCCGCATGAGCCCGGAAACGGCCTACGGCGAACTCGGCTCGACCTACCACTCCGTTGAGGACATCACGTGGCTGCGGGCTATCCACAACATCACGATCGTGGTGCCGGCCGATCGGATGGGGACGGCAGCGGCCATGCGCTGCGCGCCTGAGGTTGAAGGTCCAGTGTTCATTCTGGTTAGTCGGATGAGCGTGCCCGAGGTCTATCCCGCGGAATACTCATTCATTCCTGGCAAAGCGATCACTTTGCGCGACGGAGAGGACGTTACTTCGATCCGCAATGGCACCCTCCTCTGGCGCGCTCTGGGCGCTGCAGAACAGCTTCAAGATCAAGCCAGCTCCGCTCAGGTGATCTTCCATGCTCACTGTGAAACCCTGGATATCGAGGCCGTGGTGCGAGCCGCTCGGAGACGGCCGGCATCGTCACCGTAGAGGAAGCCACGGTTGCGGGGGCGTTGGGCGGCGCCGTGACTCCGTCGGGCAGCACCATCCGATCAAAATGAAGATCGTGGGCGTGCCGGAGTTCGCTCACCCCGCCGCCGGGCCGGCTACCTGCTTCATCGCTACCGCATGTCCCTAGAAGGGATCGCAGTGGCGGCCCGTGCGTTGATCAAATAGAACTTGATCAATGCGCGGGCCGCCTCGAGGCGATCGGAGCGGATCACGGATACCAGCCGGCCAAAACGGCCACGACCAGCACGATGAAGTAGCCCTCGATCCCGTGCACGATCACACTCATCCATAGGCTGCGGAAGCGCTTGACAGCCCAGGCGTAGCCGAAGGAGCTGGTAATCATGCTCGGCCAAGCCCAAATCTTGTGCACGTGGTAAAGCCCGAAGAGCACCGTGTTCGCGACCCAGTCCCAGCGGCCGAACACCCCGGCCATCCGCGGCAGCAGCACGCCGTGAAAGAGCAGTTCCTCGCCGAGTAGGTAGTTGAACAGCAGGTGGGTCAGCGCGAGACCGAGAATCCACCACTGACCCTGGAACTGTGGGTCGGCTAGGACCCCGAGATTGGCGTAGGAGGGCTCATCAAAGCCGGGGAGCCAGTTGGTCCATGCCTGATCCAGCCGGATGGCGAGGAAGCCGCCGAGGACGTTGGCTGCAATCGCCGGCACGGCCCACAGGAACAAGACCTTTCGCGCTTTTCCCGTGTGTGGGTCACGCGGGAGATTGAGCCAGATCCGCTGCTTGATGCTGGACTAATAGAGGCCACCCAGCTCGCGGCGCAGGATGGCCAGCGCGACCACGAACTGCCACATCATCCCCACCACCATGAGCATCCAGTGCACGAGCATTGGATTGAGCGAGGTGTGAGGGATGATCGCCGGCGGACGACCCATGCCAACAGCCGCATGGGGACAGTCACAGAGGCCCAGATAGCAAGGATCTTGGTCAAGGAGTACTGCTTCGAACTTGCCGGGGCATTCAGCTGTGCCGGCAGCGACTGGGTGTTCGTCATGCCCTCAGCGTCATGGAGTAAGCGCATTCAACACATCAGCCGCAGGTCTCGAAATCGCACCCTCAAGTACGCCGCGCCGATGACGCGCATGTCCTACCTCAGGTGATGCCTGGCGCGAATTTGCGGCGCACGAATCGCCCCCGCACGACCGTGATCAACCACAGGCACACGAGGCGCATCAACCAACGCCTCATCCGGACATGATCATGCCCAACAAGACGGTCACCGTCATGACCATTGGCATACCCAGGAAGACGACTACAGGCATCCAACAGAGATCAGACGAGTCTTCCATCGATTGTTCATGCCGCACACCCATGACCCGCACGACCCATCGATAGCCCCTCGAGGCCAGCGCAGCGGCCAGTCGTGCGTAAAGATCAGCCTCGGGCTCGCGGCAACTGCCGATCTGCAGCTGATTGTCGTGATCATTAGTGGCTCCGTGGCCCTGTTGGCCGACACCCTCCAACTTGGCCGACCGGCTGACCGCCGTCCCGCTGTGAATTGCGTTCGCATTGAGCCAGCGTCCGGCGGCCCGCCGCTACGCCTACGGCTACGGAAGGGTCGAGGACATCGCCGGCTTGCTCACCGTAATCAAGATCACCCTATCCGCACTGCTGGCCGGCTATAAGTCGAGCCGCCGCGTCCTCAGCCGTAACCCGTCGCAAACCTGCTGCGGGTACTCGTCGCCGGTGTGCTTGGGTTCGCTGGCAACGAGCTATTTTGCCATGTATCGGATTCGGGTCGGGCGCCAGATCGAATCCGCGGCACTGATCGCCGACGGCATCCACGCCCGCACCGACGGCTTCACCTCACTAGCGGTGGTGTTCGGGGTGATCGGAATCTGGCTCGGCTTCCCGTCGGCCTACCCCGATCGTCGGGTTGATGATCAGCATCGCCATCTTCGTGTTGCTGTAGGGCACCGCCCGCAACATTGGTCGGCGGCTGCTGGACGGCGTCGACCCTAGCCTTTCAAACAGGCCGACGAAGCGGTGCGCACGGTGCTGGGCATCACCAACGCGGAGGAGGTGCGTTGCGTTGGACCGGGCACCGGCTCAATGTGGACGCCACGGTGACCAGCGACCCCACCATGCCGGTCGGCCGGTTCCACGACCTAGAGCATGAGGCCGACCAGATCATGCGCACCAGCTGCCAGATATGAACGCTGTCCGGCTCAACCCCTCCGCGCACCCCGCAGCATCCGGGACGGTTCAGCTCTAACCCGTGAAGCCTCTTAGGTGGATGGCGGACGCCCAGCGATCACGCCGATGTCTTCACGGGCTGGGACGCCTGCTCTACCAGCACCGGCTGGCCGTTTTCGATGACCCAGACAGCCGGTGCGGAGCGGAAGTTTCCGCTGCCAGCCTCTTTGGTGATCATGCCGGCGGTGCCGTTGTATGCGGTCATGCCGCGGATGTAGGCGAGAACATCCGGCCCGTTCTCGAAGCCTTGGACCAGCATGTTGAATGAGTCGTAGGCGTAGGGAACCATGTGGGTGGCTAGCCGCTCGTCGGGATAGCGGCGCCGGAGCCGTTCGCTGAACTCGGGGCCGACGTAGCTGTCGGTGTACCAGCCGCCCTCGAATAGTTCCGGCTTTTCGGTGAGCGACAAAGCCACCACCGAAGCAAGATCGGTGATGCCGGCATCACGCAGCTGGGCGCCTAGCAGATCCAGCGCCGGGTTGAACCCTTCCACGAAATAGATATCCGGGGCGGTCTGCTGGGCGGCCGCGATCCTGGCCGTGAAGTCGGTGTCGGCGGCCTCGAACCGGGTCGCATAGACAAACTCGATCCCGGCACTGGCCGCCTCGGCCCGCAACGCGCGCACGTGGTTGTTGATGCTCGGGTAGTCCTGGGTAATCAGCGCGACCCGTTGCACGTTGCGGCGGCGCGCCTCCCGCACCCATTCGGCCGCCTCATCCTCAGCCAGCGGCATAGTCGTGAAGGTGTATAGCTCGTCAGCGACGCTGCCTACCGAGCAGATGCAAAACATCGGGATCTTGGCTGCGTTCGCGTAGGGTTTCACGATCGCTCCGGACACCGACAGGCCAACGATGACCGCGTCCACATGATCGATCTCGATCAGCTTCTTGATTGCAGTTTCGGCGTCGTCCGGGTTCGCGATCTCCTGGATAAGCAGGTCATAGCGGTAGCGGGTGCTCTGGAGATCTTCCTTGGCCAACTGGATGGCTTTCACGAAGGAGTGTCCAAGCCGGGCCACCGGGCCCGATGTGGCGACGACGGCGCCGATCTTGATGAAAGTGTTGCTGAGCATGACTTGCTCCCTTCGGGCTGCGCCGGCGGATGCAGGGCCAGCGGACTGCAGTCACTGTCCGGCTGGGCGGGGTGAAGTCGCATCACCCCGCACGGAATTCACCCCTGCTGATTTCGTCGGTCTTCGTTTGTGAGCGGGTCAGAGCAGGCCGAGTTCCCGGGCACGCGCCACGGCCTCGGCGCGAGAGGTCACGCCGAGCTTGTCGAACAGGCTGCGCACCTGGGTTTTGATGGTGTTCTTGGATACGTGCAGGTCGGCGGCGATTTCTCGCTGTGTTTGCCGTCCGGTCAGCCTGCGCAGCACGGTCATCTCGCGTTCGGACAGCTGGTGGGACCGCACCCTGTCCTTTCCTGCGAGTACTCGTAGCCGAAGCCTGGCGGCGGTCTCGCTGACACGGGCAATGCCCGCATCCTGAGGGAGGTTCTCGATGACAGCTTGGGCCTGGGCGAGCAGCCGGCGGGCCGCGGCGGGCGCGTGGTCGAGCTGCCGGACTTCCGCCAAGGCCAGCAGACCGTAGGCAGTCATGTGCCAGGCACCCGCCTGATCGGCGAGCCGAACCCCGAGCTCAATCTGCTCCGCCGCGAACTCGAGTTCGCCCTGCCGACCCTCGAGCTGCCCGGCTACGATCCTGGCCATTGCCGAAAAGGGGTGGGCAGCCAGCCCCACCCGGCGGATCAGCTCCAGTGCCTCGGCCGCCAGGACCTGTGCCCGCCTCACGTCGCCGTCGTCCAACGCAGCAGCGGCCTGGAAGCCAAGCGCGAAAACCGCCTGTGCCTCCAGGCCAGCAGTTATGGCGTTACGTGCGGCCGCCTGCAGCACCACTACTGCCTCTGCAAACTGCTGCGACCACCACAGCGCAGCACCCAGCGGCAGCAACGGGGCGACCACTTGCCCGGGATCGGCCAACGGCGGCTCAGCTTCGGCTCGACGGGCGGCCGCGATCGTCCCAGCGATATCGCCTCGCAGCAGCCGCAACCACGCCCGCAGCGCCGGGGCGGGAAGCTCCATCCGGGCGGTCGCGCCCACTGCCGGTGCGTGCTCCGCAGCGTCCAGCCAGTGTTCGGCCGCATCGACGCTGCCACTGTGCGAGGCCACCATGGCAGCCGCGAAGCAGAGCGCCTGGTTACCGGCGATGGCGTCGGCGGGAAGGGCGGCCAGCCACCGGGAAACGGTGGAGAGCTGCCCCTGGTCAAGAAATTCCGACCAGTGCCGCGCAACCAGCTCTACGGCCGCGTTCGTGTCGCCGCCGGCGGTGGCATGGTGTGCGGCCTCGACAACCATGCCCTGGCTTTCGTACCACCGGCAGGCCCGCTGGTGGAGCCGCGGAGTCATGTCTGGCTCGGTGCGTTGCAGCTCCCGCTGCAGCAGCTCGGCAAGCATCGTGTGGTAGCGAAACCAGAGCCGCCTGCTGTCCAGGGCCAGGACCAGGTTGTCCCGCTCCAGCTCGGCCAGGCTTTCCGTCGCGTCCTCGCGGTCGGTGACTGCATCACACAGCGGCGCGCAAAGCTGCGACAGGATCGATGTATGGATTAGGAAGCGGTGCCGACCGACGCTCTGGCGTTCCAGCAGCTCGGCTCTCAAGTAATCGCCGATGTTGCGGTCGTCAGCCGCGAAAGATTCCACCGCCCCGGCGAGGTCGCTGCTACCGCGCAGCGACAGCGCCGCCAAGTAAAGTGCGGCTGGCCAGCCGTCGGTTCGAGCTTGCAAGCGCTGCACAGCCTCGGCAGGCAGGCCCGGCCCCAGCTGGCGTGCCAGGAAGGTTGCCGCCTCGTCCGCGGTGAAGCGGAACGCGTCCGCCCGCAGCTCGGTCAGGTCACCCTGCGCCCGCAGCCGGGCCAACGCCAGCGCCGGAACAACACGCGTCGACACCACCAACCGCACTTGTTCCGGCAGATTGTCGACCAGATATGCCACCACGTCGTGAACGGCCGCCTCCGTGACGACCTGATAGTTGTCGAGGACCAGCACGACGCGCTCCGGCAGATCGTTCAGGTCATTGACCAGCACGGGCAACACAAGATCCTGTAGCCGGGCCCCCGGCACCGGCCGCACAGCCACCGCGTGCTCGCCCACCCGTGGAGCCGCCGTACGCATGGCGGCGATCACGTAGCCCAGGAAGCGCGCGGCGTCATTGTCGCCATCGTCAAGGGAGAGCCAGGCGACCGCGCCGTTGTCCTCGGCCGCGGCCCACTCAGCCAACAACGTCGTCTTACCGAACCCCAAAGGAGCAGCGAGCAGCGTCAGCCGGCCCCGCACTCCCGCGCGGAGCTGCTCGACCAGGCGTGGCCGAGCAATATGCCCACGCCGGACCACAGGCGAGGCCACCTTGACCGTAAGGATGACCGGTTCCGGCCTTAACACATGCGGACCGTAACGCCCAGAAATCAGAGAAGACATCCTCAGCCTGCCGAGACGACCCTCATAGTCGACTCTAACTGTGCGCCACGCCGCCGCTCCGCCTGTATCCTCACGTCGCTGCGGCTCGGCTTCCGCGCGGCGGTGTCATGACGATTCCCAGCGCGGCACTCGACCGGATGGCCGATTAGTCCGCCTCAACTACCTTTGAAGTCAAGATGATCGACGGTGAGCTGCTGACGATCGGAGAGTTAGCGCAGCGCACGGGCGTGGCGCGCTCTGCCCTGCGCTACTACGAGGAGCTCGACATCCTGCAGCCCAACTATCGACGGTCGGGGCAGCGCCGCTACGACGAAGCCGCGGTCGCACTTGTTGGGGCGATCCTGCTGCTCCGCGAGGTGGGCTTCTCGCTCAACCAGATCCACCAGATCATGCGTCCCGCGTCGGCATGCGGCTCCCCGCATGGCGCGACCTGGCCGCCCGCAAGCTCAAGGACCTCGATAACCGCATCGAGCAGGCCGAGGCGGCTCGAAGTGCTCTCCAGCACGCCCTCGATCACCACCATGATGACGTCCTCGATTGCCCCCAATTCTGGGCCGCCGTGACAGACCGACTTCAGGGAATCTCACTGCAGGCGTCGCATCCTCACTAGGCAGCGGCGATTGCTCCATAACGCCGTCCCGGCGCCGACGCGTCAGGTAGAACACCGCCGACAGCTAGGCAATCGGCAGCTGATAGCGCGGTGTGGGTCGATCTATCGCTGACCTTGCCGGTTTGCTACAGCAGGCTGTTAAATTCACCGGCACGACTCCCTGCTCACTTAGGGAGCTTCGGCGAGGACGCAGGCCACCGGAGGCCGCAGGTTCAGCCTCTCCCTCTGGAGGTTGATGAAGCCAGCCTCGCGAAGCCGCCCCGCCGTCTCCTCACCGACGCGTTCGGTTGTCTCGGCGGAGGCACCGAGACAGCGCGGCTGGGAGACAATCGCCACTCGACCGCCCGGCCGCAGCGCCCCGCGAAGATCCTTCAGCCGCGCCTCTGGTTCGGGCCACATCCCGAAGTTGTTGACAGCCAACGCCTTGTCGAACACCTCGCTTAAATCACGGAGGTCCAGGGCGGATCCAAGTCGCAACTCGACTCGACCTTGCTTGATAGCAGCCCGGTTGCGGACCGCCGCCTGGCGAACCATCACCTCCGAGTGGTCGATTCCGAGCGCAAAACCGTCTGTTGCGCGGCGGGCCAGCTCACGGATCGCGAGTCCAGGGCCGAAGCCAATCTCCAGAATGTGGTCTTGAGGTTGAACGTCCAGCAAAGCGACCGCCCACCGGTTCCGCTTTCTGTTCGATGGGCGTAGCGCCATTTCCCAGCCAGCCAGCCGCCCGCCGAAGCCGTGGGGTCGAACAAACTGAGTCACGACTCCTACGAACACCCGCTGCCTCGCCCTCATGAATCGGATCACACGCCCTCAAGCGGACTTGAAGTCAAGACCGAGCGCGTTTGGCTCGTCCGACCGACGGCCACTCAGCGTCATCGATGAAGCCAAACAACTCATTTCATTACAACCCCGCGGTGCCGCACATATTGCGGCGGATGACGGCAGACCCGCATAGCACGGCCCGACCCACTGGCACAGCGGGTTCTCACACGGAGCCCAAAACCTGGAACTCCACTTTGAGCGTCACTGCACACATACCGCCAGGACGGCGCCCCACCAGTCCCGCGGTGTGCATGCCCAGCTGACCGTCCGGATGCCCAGTGACTATGTGCGAGCCTCGACCGGTCTTGGCTATGCCACCACCATCCATGCCGCCCAAGGCGTCTCCGCCGACACGATGCACGGCCTGTTGACCCGGCCATGACCGCGGCCTCAGACCCGCGCACCGCCACACCTTCGAACGGAAGTCCCGCCCCAATCATTCGAAGCCGCGCCCCACCCCTGTCCGCCCTGTCGCTCATCCGGTACGTCCGTCTCGACGGCCTGGTGGCCGCCGTCGAGTCGCACCAACCGGGTTATCGCGCGAACAGTGATGCCGCCGCCGCACCAGTCGGCCGCCTCACGCAGGGACAATCCCTCCTCGTCGGTCATTGTCCGCAGCGCTTGCCCGGCGCGCCGCTCGGCGTCTCGGACGAGAGCATCGCGTTCGCCAACCGCGGTTAGCACGGCGACCGCCAGAGCTTCGAGCCGGCGTTCCCGGTCGTTCCGTTCTTTGCGAAGTGTCGCCTGGGCGTCTAACGCTGAGCGTCGCGCCGCTTGCCTCGCCGAGTGCTGACTCATCACATCTCCCTTATCGACACCGGCCTTTCACTCACTCCTAAGCCGTTCCAGCGACCCGAGCGGTCATCACCGACGATCTCGACCTGTTTCGCGTACGCCCAGTCGATTTCAATATCCGCTGTTCGACACACCTCTTTCATTCCGGGGCTACTGCGGGCCTTATTGCATCCGATGCGATCCCGCCATGACGCAGCCGAAGACCGCTGACGACGGCCGGCCGTCTTTATGGCTGGCGTGACGATGAGCATCCACAAGCTGACTGCGGGCTCGGGGTACGACTATCTCACTCGGCAGGTAGCGGCGTTCGATGCGACCGTGAAGGGCCATGTCCCGCTCGCCAGCTACTACGCCGAGCGCGGTGAGAGCCCCGGTGTGTGGATCGGCTCCGGGCTGACCGGCATCGACGGTCTCAAGACTGGCGATCCGGTGACTGCGGAGCAGATGCGGGCACTGTTCGGTGTCGGCCTGCATCCGCTCGCCGCGCAGCGGCAGCAGCAGCTGCAGGGCCCGGATCTAACCGAGCGGGACTACCTAGCTGTGACTCGGTTGGGTGCGCCGTTCAAGGTCTATAACAACGACGTCCCGCCGTTTCGGGTGGAGGTTGCTAAGCGGATCGCCGACCTCAATGCGGCGGCAGGCCTGCCCAGGGACTGGCCGGTTCCGCGCAGCGAACGGGCCTGGGTACGTACCGAGGTGGCGGCGGAGTTGTTCGCCGCCGAGCATGGCAGGCCACCGCAGGATGTCCGGGAACTGGCCGCCACAATCGCGAAACACTCCCGCCCGCAGACAACCGCGGTCGCGGGCTACGACCTCACCTTCTCCCCGGTGAAGAGCGTCTCGACGCTGTGGGCGCTCGCCGAACCGGCGGTTGCGGCGCAGATCGAAAAGGCCCACTGGGCCGCCGTCGCCGATGCGTTGAGCTTCATCGAACGACACGCCCTGTTTAGCCGCACCGGCGCCAACGGTGTCCGGCAGGTGGACGTGCAGGGGCTGGTCGCAACCGCGTTCACCCACCGCGACAGCCGCACCGGCGACCCCGATTTGCACACCCATGTGGCTGTCGCGAACAAGGTGCAAACCCTTGACGGACGCTGGCTCAGCATCGACGGCCGCATCCTGTTCAAAGCCACCGTTGCCGCGTCCGAGACCTACAACACGGCACTGGAGAACCACCTCGGCGACATTCTCGGACTCCAGTTCGCCGAACGGCCGAACCAGGACCCGCGGAAACGGCCGGTCAGAGAAATCGTCGGTGTTAACCCCGCCTTGAATGCCCGGTGGTCGGCGCGTCGAGCCAGCATGGAAGCCCGCCGGGGAGTACTCACAGCCGATTTCCAACAGGCCCACGGCCGCCCACCCACTCCGGTGGAATCGTTGCAGCTGGCCCAGCAGGCCACCCTGGAAACCCGCGCAGCCAAGCACGAACCGCGCAGCCTGGCCGAGCAGCGGACGGCATGGTTCGGGCAAGCCATCGACGTCCTCGGCAGCCCGGAGGCCGTGCAGCTTATGGTGGAGCGGGCGCTCAACCCCGCGCCATCGACAGCACACCAGACAGATACCGCGTGGCTCGACACAGCAGCGGATCAGGTGCTGGCGGCGATGGAGGAACGCCGCTCGACCTGGCAGGTCTGGCACGTACGCGCCGAGGCGCAACGCCTGATACGAGCCGCCAATCTGCCCACGACGGAGGCTAATCGGCTCGTCGACCTGGTTGTCCACAAGGTATTGAGTGGCAGGTCGGTGTGCCTTGCCCGGCCGGACGCGATCGCCGAGCCGGAACCGCTGCAGCGATCCGACGGCGCTTCCGTCTACACCGTTGCCGGAGCCGATCTGTTCACGTCAACGCGGATCTTGGAAGCCGAACAGCGGCTGGTGGCAGCCGCGGCGCGTCGCGACGGACCCACCATATCCACCGCTGCGGTGGATACGGCGCTGCTAGAGACGACCGCGAATGGGATCACTCTGAACGCCGGGCAGACCGGACTGGTTCGGGCAATGTCGACCTCGGGTGCCCGATTGCAGCTGGCGATCGCGCCGGCAGGCACCGGCAAAACAACCGCGATGCGGGCCCTCGCGACCGCCTGGCGTCACGGCGGCGGCACCGTCATTGGGCTTGCTCCCTCGGCAGCCGCGGCCGCGGTGCTCCGCGACCAAATCCACAGCCAATGCGAAACGCTCGCCAAACTCACCACCTCACTGCACCAGCTCCAGGTACCGCAGTGGGCGGCAGGCATCGGGCCGTCGACACTCGTAGTGATCGACGAGGCCGGCATGGCCGACACCCTCTCCCTTGACGCCGCTGTCGGCTACATCGTTGACCGAGGCGGCAGTGTCCGGCTGATCGGGGATGACCAGCAGCTTTCCGCGATCGGTGCCGGCGGGGTTCTCCGCGACATTCAGGCCACCCAGGGGGCGGTCCGGCTCACCCAGC
>Ga0307416_100000067_pt1 | contig 86975 bp, 105 predicted proteins | sample DK1Cmetagenome_2_FD_203821 | JGI IMG/M metagenome (GOLD analysis project Ga0307416, IMG submission 203821) | Maize rhizosphere microbial communities from greenhouse at UC Davis, California, United States - DK15-C-3 | ecosystem: Host-associated > Plants > Roots > Rhizosphere > Soil | place...
GATTAGGAAAATCCGGGATCGGACTAGGGACGACGACTCAATACCCGATGAGTCACCCCCCGACATTGTCACGGCCGATCCGGCTACTGGGGAGGGTGCCGTTGATGTCTTCGGATTCACGGTGCATCCCAGCGGGGAAGAGATTATTCTCGGTAGGTTCCGACCGCTTGAGGCATCACCGCTATCTCTGTCTGCTAGAGTGCTGAAAGAGGCGATCAGCGATCCCGGCGTGACTGAACGTGACTTACAACTGCTGCTTGAGAAGTACCCGGAGCTAATTCCAGGAGACTACTTCGAGGCTATGCCGCAGATCGTGTTCGAACTTGACGAGGATGTCATTCTCCGTCCGGACTTTATGCTTCGACCAGTCGACGATCTGTGGGACTTACTTGAAATCAAGAGGCCGCAGTTGCAGATTGTAGTCCAATCCGGAAATCACCCTCGCTTCAGTCAAGAGATGGCTTCCGCTATCCAGCAAGTCAGGGACTACTCAGCCGCGCTCGAAAATCCCCAGGTGAGGGAGCGTCTTCAAGAGCGCTATCAGATTGAAGCGTTTAAACCGAAGGCAATGCTTATCGCGGGACGTTCATTACAGGCGGACCACAGGCTGTACCGACGTCTATCTGCCCAAGCCGCGTCCGAAATACAGCTGTACACTTGGGATCATTTTGTGGAGATCAACAAGAAGCGCGGAATGTTGCGTAAGTAAAGGTGGACTTGATTTGCTATCGAGTTAATCAGTGGGAAAAGGAGCAGCCTCTTCAGGCAAACGGGGATCCAAAAGGCAGCGCCTGAATCAGTCAGCTAAGCAGACCGGCGACGAAGTTCAACATCGAGCCTTCGCAATAGCGCGCTGACGGTTGTGCGATGTACGCCGTACCGTTGCGCCAGCTCCTTCACCGTCTGTCCGTCTCGGTATGCCGCCGCCAGTGCAGTGACCTGGTGAGGGTCGAGCCGGATCTGGGTCTGTCTGGATATGGGCTGCTTGTGAGGCCGTCGAGTCGATGTGGCCCTGGCTAGCAGCTTCGGCAGAGCCTCAAGCTCAGCTTTGGGGTTTGAGTAGAGGTGCACAAGCTCCACCAATTTAGAAACTTTGTTCTATTAAGCCAAAGTGCGCATAAGCAGTTTGGACTGTAAGTGCGGCTTTTTTGCATTTTCCGCGCTTCCAGATTAAAAAAGCATGGGGTTTGAATCCCCTATGGTCACCTTGGGCGAATTGCCCTCGCTTAAATTCTTATGCTATGGTCAAGTCAAAGCAATGCCGGCAAACAAAAGCACAACTAAGAAAATTGCCTTTCGTAATAGAGTCATCTTTATCTTAATCTTCGTTTGGGCCTTGATAGTGGCTATCAATGCTCTCAGCTCGGGCTACCGCTACTGGTTCGATCCCGGCGACAGAAAGACGAAAAACAAAAGTGAGGCCGTATTTAACAGAGTAGTGCTGCCTCCCTCGCTCCAGTTTCAGTCAAAGAGGTATTTTACAAACGGCTTTTGGGAATGGGACTATTATCCTCACTGGATATATAGCTATAAGTTAACAGCAGATAAGATGGTCGTTTATAAAGAGCTTGAACAAGCCTTTATCAAAGCTTGTGGTCCCAATACCCCGGAAGCTCCTGCGAGGGTCGGGGGCGATGAAGAAGAGTATACTTATCTCGATACAAGCTGCGACGAGAAGGTCTCAATACAATACCATCTGAATGATGATAAAACCGCTACTATAAGAGTTTCTCCTGACTGATAAATGGTTTCAACAAAAAAACAAAGAGCGAGCTTCTTCTCTCGCCATAGAGTCGCCATCATCGTCATCGTCGGAGTGACGGGCTTGGGAATAGCGTACTTTCTACTCATCGCAGATTTCCGCAACCACGACAGAGTGCTTAGGGAAAGAGCATTGTCCGTTTTTAATAAAGTGGAGGTACCCACGGTTCTCCAACTTCAAAAAAAGGAATATGTCGGAAATCATATGTGGGGTGACTATAATCCTGAGTGGGTCTTCTACTACAATCTGACGGCCGATAAGAAGACAGTCTACGAGGAGCTAGAAAAGGCACTGATTAAAGCGTGTGGCCCAAACACGCCAGAAGATCCTTACTCGGTTCACAGAGAAGAATCGCCAGACCCGGAGAAGTATGGAATCCTCGGCGCCCAGAATTGTGAAGAAGTCGATATTATATATGAGCGCATTGATGACATGCATGCGACGATAACAGCTCGGCCAAATTAGTAGTTTCAAACTGATTATGGAAGCCCAGCTGCGTTATAAAAAGAGGATTCATTTCTCCTGAAGCTGGGTGCGATGCAGACGCCGACTACGGTATGGGCGGAGCTATTATCCAACGGCTATTGGCTGGAGAAATAGTTGCTGTCGAAAATGTAACGATTGAAAAATTCATTCAACAGGAAAGTTCTCAAGGGCTATATAGTAAGGTGGGACAGCATTACTATGTATTTCTCCGGCCTCAAGCACCATGCAGCAGTAGGGTTGAGGCATTCGCTCTTCACAAAAAGCTTGGGCGTTCCGCAAAGGGGTTCATCCAGTCACTTAAGACGGTGCAATAGTTTGCATTGAAGCCCGCTGTATGACTCTGTTTCGATGAGGGCAAAGCCAATCCGGCAAGTGATAGGCTCCCCCGGTGGACGCAGCGACTGCGGCACTGCTCGGAGCAGCCATTTCTGGCGTCGTAGCCCTGGGTGGCCAGGTCGTCGGGGGCTGGCTTGCCTATAGCCGTCAACGTGGACAGAGCCGGAACGAACGGCTCGGCCGGTTTATGGCAAGTGCGCAAGGTTACATCATGGCGGTAGGTCAAGTCGCACGTTCTCAAGAGGGTCGGAAGGATGAGCTCGAACAGGAGCTCATATGGACCTATATGGATAGTGTCGATATGGCGCTTGCTGAAATCAAGTTACACGACCCCCGCCAAGTGGTGGAGGCGGCGGTTGATTTGGACCGAGCATTGGGCGAACTGATTGGCGAAGCTCGCAAAAAACAATTTAGTCGCGAGGACTGGCGCACGGTGCGCGACCCGATTACTAAGGGTAAGATGGAGCGCTTTAACGAAGCCGCCCGCGCCGCCATGAAGAAAGTCTTTCAGTAGTTTTGTCCAATTCCGACGTCCCAACCGGGCATAGGACCAGCCCTGGCTGTACATACGAGCAACGACCGGAATCATTTCAGGGTCAAGCCGGGTCAGCGCAGCTCGACTTCATGCCGTTGGAGCAGAGCTGTCACCGTCACGCGATGTAAGCCAAATGGTCGCATGGCGGTTTGATCCAGTCATGCTGCCTTTGCCGCTCCCCGAAGACAAAAACGTGGGTTCGAGTCTTCCAAGGTCACTTAAAGTCCATTTTCGTAAGCTCATTCCGCCCAAGGCTTGATTTCGCTTGCACGCATCGTCACTTCATGCTAGCTCATGCTGATCTGGGAATTGGGATCGCCTTGTAGCATTTGATGGTACTGCCCCTTAAGCCGCCTACTGGTGTCTCTTCTGAAGTTTCAATCGGTCGGCGAACTGAGTGAACAGTTTTTCGCAGTAGATACTCGGCCCGAACCGAAGCAGATCAATGGTGAATATGATTCTTGCCCACCCTTTCGCCTGGGCAATTTCCGCGATCCAATCAGATATATATCTATCCTGCTCTGAAGATGGAACCATCAATGCACTTACACCCACAAGATACAGAAGATGCCTTGAAGGTGAATCGGGCTTCCCAATATATTGACGCATTCTGTGGCGGCTCGAAAGCAACAATGTCATAAAGAAAACGAATATAACGCCCAGACTGACGGTAAGCCGAGCTCGTGAAATGGTTTGAGGTCTGTCAAGAACATATGCTTTTTCTTGTATCATTTTTTGTAGCAAATACCGCGCTCGATCCTTGGGGTCCCGTAGGTTCAGCGCGTCCCGAGGGTTCGCCGCTAATCCGTCGGACGGGATGATGATAGAAGTCTTCCCTATCTCGAGGGTGACTTCCCGGGGGACTCTTACATCAAAAATAGATGTACGCTCGACCAGAAATGCTGGACCGAAAATTATTACGCAAACGCCAGCGAGCACGCAGATGATCCACCGAACACAACGCCTGACCACAAAGCTCATACCAGTTCACTGTTCGGCTTAATGATCCATGGCACGCGTTTGAACGTCTGATGGGCCTCTGCCAGTTCCTTGCGGATCTCTGCAAGCGCTGACGGATTGATGGTGTAGAGCCGTCGGCGCGGTCGTCCCTCCTTAACGGGATCGATGTCTTCCCACTGACTTTCCGTCCAACCTTCGCGCTCAAGCCGGCGGAGTATGGGGTAGATGGTTCCGCTCGGCAGTTCTGTCGCTCTACACAGCTCAAGCCCGTAGTGGCCTCTGGATGGATCGGTAACAAGCACCTTCAAGACCTTGAGGGTGGCCATTGTCATCTGCGGCTTCCCCACGAAGGACACTTTACCACCTATGTAGACAGATCTAATAGGACCTATGTAGGGTTTCATACATGGGGGACTACCGCCGTCGCATAGCGACGTTGTTCGCAGTTACTGCCTCGATTTTCGTCGTGTCGATGGCCGCGGCGCTGATCCTCGGCCGGCCAGGGGTAGCGTTGGCTCTTGGCGCGGCCGGCGGTGTGCTGATCGGCCTAGCCCGTTTGGCGAAGGTGCTCATGACCGACGACACACGGTTGTCACACGATCCCGATTCTCATGCTGAGCAGAACAAAGATCCAATTGATCAAGCCGGATCAAGTACGTGACTCCAGGCTAATGCCAGACTGTCCGATGCGCGCTGAAGACGATAAATCTTGCCCTATCGCGATCGGCGCTCGCGTGTCGATCGCATGACTACGCCAGCAAGGAGTAGGTACCGCCGCACGGTCATGTCGGAGACCTCGTATCGCTCAGCCAGTCGAGCCAGCGACCATCCCTCCGGGTAGAGACGACAGGCCTCGACCACCTGTTCATTAGTCAGTCGAAACCGACGTGGCTCGACGCCAACCCGCTGCAAGATTGCCGTCACCGTCGTCCGATGGATGCCGAACTGCTTTGCTAGCTCCGTCATTGCTCTGCCGGCTCTGTAGGCCGCTGCTAGTTCGTTGACTTGGTGAGCATCGAGCCGCACCTGGGCTTGCCTGGCGGATGGCCAGTCTCGTGGTCGGGGAGTGGATGTGGCCCTGACAACCAATCTTGACAACCTCTCAACCTCGGCTTTGGGGTTTGAGTAGAGGTGCACAAGCTCCACCAAGTACAACACGGGTGTGACCAGGCAGAACGGCCTTTACGAGCCATTCAGCAGGCTTCGTGGTCTCGACCAAAAAGTGTGGGCGAGGGGTATCTATGAATCGATTCAGAATGTCGCTGGCCCGCACTTTTTGAGGGGCTGGCTGCCAAACCCCGCCGCCGGGTTATGCACGTAGAGAGAGGCTCGAGCAGCGGGTGTCGCGCGATCCTTCATGGCAGTGCCCTCCGTCTCCGCTTGGTCCTCACGGATGCGGGTTGCAGCTAGGCGCTGCTCGTGTCATGCCGGGTTGGAATCTGCGTTACGAGGTGAGCTGGCGCGTGGTCGCGCAGATCAGCGAAGAGCGCTGCGACGCCCCAGAGGTGACCGCTGGCTATGAAGAGTAGTTGGACTGTTAGTGCTCGATCGGTGACGGCCAGCGCTGCATCGTTGCCACGTCGAATGCCGTGGCGAGCAGCGCCGCGCTAGTGAGGATCGCTACCGCCTTCACCATGCCGAACGCCGTCAGCGAGCCGGCGGCCAGGGTGCCCACGTTGCGGAACAAGCGGTAGAACCACACTGCAGTCAGCGCTTGGGTCAGCACGATTGCCAGCTCCAAGGCGATCCCGATGCGCGCCAGCGACTCACGTGATCAGCTAGTCGGCGACTAGCACACCGCCAATGACGGAGTCCGCGAGAAGTTGCGCTGTCGCCTCCGACAGGCCAAGAGTGGTCGCCCTCTCGTACGCGATCTCGTGTACTTGTCGCGCCTGCTCTTTGGTTAGGCCCGGTACAGAACTGGCAGCGGTCGCAGGAGCGTCGGCTTTGCGTTTGAGTAGGCTTCGCACCCATTCACCGGTCGCAGTTTTCGATGCCTCCTTGACCGAATCGGTCACGACAGAGATCAGAAAGCTCACCACAGGTCCTACGACAGCTAAGACGTACGGAGTCAGCAGCGCGATTTCCAGCCCGAATGCGACCGGCTCATCAGGAGATTTGCGATTGAGCATGCGCTCTGGGTTCTGAAAGAACTCTTCCGCCGTCTCATCGAAGATCAGCAGTTCCTCTGGCGCAGTTTGGTCCAGCACCGCTTCGGCCAGCTCTGTCACAAGAACGCGCTGCTCATCGGGCGAGAGCCCGATTCTATCCTGGGTCATCACACCCTCCTCGATGGCTGGCCTGCATGGTTTCGCCGCCAGGAGCAGTGCCATGCGCCTCTGTGCTCCACTTCCTTCGTTCCACCGTAAACCTCAGCGCGCGCGGCGGCCCAGGCGCAGCTGCGGTCCGGCTGGCGTCTGCACCGCCAACACCAGCCGGTCCGGGCCCGCGCCCAGGACCACCCCGCTGGCCCGATCGGGCCGGCCCGGCACGGCCTCAGGCGTCCAGCTTTGGCCGTCCGGGCTCACCCACAATTCCGTGCGGCCGCCGGCCACGGTGCCGGCGATCGCACCGCCGACGGGCAGCCCGGCGACGTCCGCGGCCGGGCTCGTCCCAGCCGGCAGGGGCTGGCCGGGCAGCGGGCCGCCGGGCGACCAGTGAACCCCGTCCGACGAGACGGCCGAGCGGAGCTGGAAGCCGCCGCCGGACCCGGTCGCCCCAACCGCGACGTACCCGTCCCCGAGCGGCGCCACGGCGAGCAGCCGCTGGTCGCCGCCGTCGGTCAGCCCGGTCCCAGACAGGTCGACGCGCTGCCACTGCCGGGCCGCCGTAGGGGCGTACCAGGCGGCGCCGTCGAAGCCCGCGTCGCCGCTGACCTGGTACGAGGTGCCGACAATCAGCGAGCCGGCAGCGCCAGCCGCGATGTCCCGCGGCAGCAGCTGCTCGGCCTGGGTGCCGGACTGCGCGCGGCTGGGCGGCAGCCGGACCCAGTCCGCGCCGTTGGTGCTGCGCCAGACCTGCACGGTCGGGTTGCCGTCCGGCCCGAGGTACGCACCAGTGGCGAGGAAGGCCTGCGGCGTCGACACCAGCCCGTCCATCGTGAGGCCGCGCGGCCCGCCGAAGAGCTCGCGCAACAGTTCGACCTCGCGCAGCGGAGCGCCGGCGTCGGACCGCCACAACGTGGGCCGGATGTTGCCGTGCACTTGGCTGTACGACCGACCCAGGGCCGCCACCAGACGGCCGCGCCGGGCCACTGCGATGAAGCCGGTGCTCTGCCCATCCGGGGTGACCGGCGCAATCGCGGCGCGACGCCACGCGCAGCCGTCGGGCGAGGTCCAGACCGCGGGACGAACCGCGTCGGAGCTCCCGGTGCCCCCCTCCTGGCCGACCGCGATCCAGGGCATGCCCTCGCCCCCTGCTGCCACCGCGCGGACCAGAGCGCCGGGGGCGCTCGGCAGCCGGCAGTCGGTCCAGGTGATCGTGCTTGCCGGCGCGGCCAGGCTCGTTGGCGTCGGGCTCGGTGCCCTGGAACTGCCGCCCGTGCACCCAGCCGCCGCCATCGCCGCTACCAGCAGGACGATCGACCGCCTCCGTACGGACGTCACTTTTGCATCGGGTCAAGATCGACGCTAATGATCGCCATACTGCTTGGCAGCTCTAGCCCGGCGATCAGCTCGGGATGCCAGACGCCGTGGCGAGCCATCTTGTTGATCAAGTGACCGTTGGCCGACCTGGCCCGATATCCGGGCACAAGAGTCGTGCCCGACACAGTCTCGCGATGATCAAAAGAAGGATCCGCGCGTCGACGCTTATCAAGATCGGCTGCCAGCTTCGACAGGTATGTCTTGAACTCGCGGAAATTGTCGAACGCTGCGACCGCTACATTGCGGCGCTCATGGCGTTCGGGATCGTAGTGGTAGTGGTAGACGACATGGCGACGGATCGCGTCGTTGTCCGGATCCACTGCCGCCATGATCAAACTCTACGAGACACATCGTCCCACCCAGTCGAGACCCGTCGGCCGTGGGTGAGTTTAGGCTCGTCGCGTGATCACCCGCGCTGAACTCGACGCCGCCGTGCGCATCGTGCGGCCGCACGTGCCGGTGACGCCGGCGTACCGCTGGCCGCTGCTAGAGAGGATCACCGGCACACCGACCTGGGTCAAGCACGAGAACGCCACTCCGACCGGCGCCTTCAAGGTGCGCGGCGGACTGGTCTATGCAGCGCGGCTGCTCGACGCCGAACACCCGGTACGCGGCATGGTCACGGCCACCCGCGGCAACCATGGCCAGTCGCTGGCGTACGCCGGGCGGGCGCATGGCATCCGGGTCACGATCACAACGCCCGCTGTCGACACCTTCGTCGACGGCATCGCCACCCGGGTGCCCGACGGAGACGCCGTGGATGTGATGGTCCGGGGAGCGGCCCCGTTTGTGCAGGTTAGCGATCAAGCGACCGAGCAAGCGATGCGCTATCTGTGGCAAACCAAGCACCATATGCCCGAGCCGTCCGGCGCGATCGCGCTCGCGGGCCTGCTTGCTGACACTGCACGCCCCGACGGTGCCGTGGCTGCGGTGATCATGACCGGCGGCAACTGCGACCGGGAGTTCGTCCAACGCGTTGTCGCCGGACCGTAGCAGGGTAGGGCATATTCACCTTTGTGCCACCAAACGACGAACGTGTTGAGATCGCGAGATGACGATCATGCCGGATGCAGCTGGAATCATCGGCAGGGACAGTGCTGGCGACTACCGACTCGCGCCTCTTGAGCACGCCGAGCAGCTGAAAGCGTCCGCACCGAAGCTCGCGGCCCTACTGACCAGCACCGGTCCCGTGGAGCTGGCGCAGCAGTATGCCGAAGCGGACACGGAAGCGCTAGCTGCAGAACGAACGTTCAAGCGATGGGTGATCCGGGCTAATTGGGCAGTGCTCGCTACGGCAGCGGTGAGCGCGCTTCTCATGGCCGTGGCGTTGCTCGGGGGAATATTGGGCGCATTCACGCGGCCGGCGCTCATCGTGCTCGCTCTTATTGGTGTCGCAACCGGCGGGTTCGCGTCGATGTCGCTGTTTCGCGTGAAGGAAGGTCGCCTCCTCGAAGACTGGATGGCTGCGCGGGCCAGAGCGGAAACGAAGCGGTTGTCTTACTTCAGTTACATCGTGAACTCCTCAACAGAACCCCTCGATCGGGAGCTCGCGCTGCTTAAGTTGGAATATTTTCGCCGCTATCAGTTAGATCTTCAGCTGGCCTATTACAAAAGTCGCCGGTCGGGACACCGCAACTCGGCTAAACGGACCCTTGATATATCGGCCGGATCCGTCCTGGTAGCGGCAATCGCTTCGGGCGCAGCCGGCGTACTCGGTGCGCTGAACAACCAATGGGCTGCACTCGGTTCAGTTGCGGTTTTCGGTGCTGCGCTTCAAGGGTTCGCCGCCGCCCGCGAAGCGATGAACCAAGATCGCAGGAACGCTGAGCGCTATGACAACAGTGCTCAGGCACTGCAGGGCTTACGCGAGCGTCTCGACGACGTACGACAGGGCATCGCCGCCGGATCCACATCGGTGCTCAGTGAGTACGTCGCCGCGGTACAAGACCAGCTATCGCTTGAGCATCGGCAGTGGCTGGAGGGAGCGGAGAATATGCAGGCAGCCGTTGCGCGGCTTGAGAAAGCCCTCAGCAGCGGAGCTTCGCAGAAAGAAGCCGCTTCCAACGAGGCGGGCGGTAACAAATAGGGGCTAACTAGCGGTACGCCGCGGCTGGCTCGGGCAGTGGAATCCGACCAACGCAATTCATTGCTTGGCCAGCCATGCGGCGTACGCCTTTGGCTTATCGGTCAGTACTTTGTCGGCGCCCGCAGATTTGGCTTTTGCCCACGCTTGTTCCTCGTTCACCGTCCATACGACAACGACGAGTCCAGCCTTCTTCAGGTCGGTGATGTAGCCCTTCGTAGCAATGTCATAGTTCACCGCAACGGCCCACAACCCCTTGTGGGCTAGTTCGCTTGCCGGAATCTGCTCGCTAATGAAGAGCATGCGGGGAAGATCGGGCGCTAGCTCTTTAATCTGCGCTAGCCGGTCAAGATCCGCTGAGGTGACGACCGTACGGTCACTGAGTCCATTGCTGCGGATAACGTCGACGAACTCCTGATTTTGCGCAGCGTTCTGATCGACCTTGACCTCGACGTAGACCCAAGAGTTGTAGCCAGCCAGGCCCTCCATCACATTTGCATACGTCGCAGGCGGATAAGTCTTCCCATTCTTGGGGAAGGAGCGGCAATGCTCGCTGAGGACTTTCCAGGTCGTCTTGGACACTTGGTAAGGCTGATCGCACCGTAACCCCTGGGTTGCCGCGGCGTCGTGGATGATCACCGCACGGTTGTCGCTGGTCCAGCGCACATCGGTTTCTACCGCGAAGCCGTCATCGGCGGCCGAGGTAAGGGATTCAAATGTCTGCAAGGGATACTTCTCATTCCCACCCCGGTGAGCCAAGATGTTCGAACCGGTTGGCTCCTCGGCCTTCGAGGTCTGCGACGCACTACCAGACAGACGGTCGGTGACCGACGGGGGATTTGAGGCTGATGCTGAGGTCTCCGGCTCCGCCCTCATGCTGCGTTGGAAGTACCAAATAGCGACGCCGGCCGCCACTAGTAAAACGATCGACGCAGCGACGATCACCAACAGGCCCGTTCGTTTTGGGACTGGCGCTTCATCGCCAGCTACGCCAGGCGCCGATGGCCCGGTATCGATGGTCCCCCTCGCGGCTGCCGGTTCGACGGGAGGAATGGGAGGTTTAGTCCCAGGAGGCCGGTTGCCAACACTGGGTCCGGACGTTGACCGTACTGCTGGCTCCCTGCGGACGTCGTTCAAGGTGTCGTTCAGCACCTTCAAAAGTCGGCGAGTGTCGAAGTTGACGGGGTTGATCTCGACCGCTTGTCGACGGGTCAGCGCTGCCAGTCCCTTTGGCAATTCTTGAGGCGTCGGCATCCTGGCGTTGTCGACGAGAATCGGAATGACTCGTACGTCGTCTCGATTCAGTGCGGTCTCGACTTCAAGCCGAACGAAGTCCTGTGGATCATCAAGGCGTCGCGCCCCTGTGGCATCGGCGATCGTGAGCCACTGCGGCCCGATCAATGCGAGTAGCACCTCGCACGAGCCCACGGCTGACTGGATTCGTTCCACGAAGTCGTCGCCTGGCTCGATGTTGTCGACATCCTTGAAGACCCGGTCGGCCCCCAGCTCAGCGACCAACAGGTCGTAGAGCTGTCGCGCCGGCCATGCCGTCTCCTGACGTCGATAGCTGATGAAGACCCGGCCCGCCTCGCCCTTCTCCATGCTGACCACTTTCACTACCCGCTGCTCGCTCACTATCGACGCTCGCAGTCGCCCGCGCCTGATGCAAGCCTAAGAGTGAGGCCGCCTAGGTCCGGCATGGCATCTGTTCCGGTCCCTTGCTCAGGCTCCGCCTCTGAAGCGGTCGGACAGTCCCCGTGACGCCCGCCACAGCGTGTGCTCGCGAGAGATCGCCTCTTCGGCTTGACCTACGAAGGCAGCCCAACGCTCCTCGCTGTTCACCATCGGGAGCTCTGTCGCTATTGAGGCGAGCTCTTGGCTTGCGATGCCGTAAGCCGTCGCGAGGTTGCGGTGTTGTTTCGCCTCAATCCAAGCCATGACACTTCCAGCTGCCGCGGCAAGGAAGCCGAGCAGGTCGAAGTTGATCCAGCCGAACGCTTTCAGGGCGCCGCCGACGAGCCCCGCAATCTCGAGCACAATGCTGACAAGCACCCATCCGCGCGCTTGGCGATCATTCCAGCGGGCCTTTTCGGAGTACCAGCGCTGCTGGTCGGCAATTCGGTCCGCGAGATAAACCTGCCTGCGCTCTTCGAAGTCAAGAGCGCGGACTTGGCGCATCTTGTCGGCGATCTGCTGAGCATCCGGTTCTCCGGTGGCCAATGAGATCGACTCAAGGTCCTGGAGCAATGAGTAAGTCTGGGCAAGGAACCGCTTGTCGAGGTCTGGGGCATCGACCTCAAAGGGTGCAGCGCGCATCATGTATCGCCACGCGAGCGTCTTGGCTGACTCCGCCGCCGCCCGGCCCTCGTACCAAGTTGTCAGCGGCCTGGTTGTGGCCAGAAAGAGCTCGGCGCCCAGCGCGCAAGCGAAAGCGAGAAAGGCCAGTCCGCCACCAATCTGAAAGCCACCCGCGGTAGTGAGCGTGACGGCGCCCCCGAATGCCGCGACGATCAGTGCGCCCAGGCGCACTCGCAGTGATCTCAGATAGGACCGCTGTGCTCGCAGCGACTCTCGGTCTGCGCTCCGGTATAACGCGGGGAAGTCGGCGGGGCTGTCAATAGTGACGCTCATCTGGCACTCCTTCGCATGAGCCGTGCTGACGGCTCCGCGGGCTCTACCGTAGCGGCGCACCGGCTCTCCGGTGCCGCTCCATGTTTGGGGGCGCTCTTCCGGATCAGACGGGGCGCTAATCTTCGGGAGCGGTCACTTGCCGCGCGTGCGAGTCTCATCGAGGACGTCGCCAATCCCGCGGAGGCCGAGCCCCCGAGCGTCACGACGACAGCCCTCCGCCGGGCGATCGTTGATCGTTTAGAAAAGGTCGATCGGTACAACCCGATCTTCGGCCACTGCTGTGAGGGGGAACCCGAATCTACTGTCGACGACCAGCAATTGCCCCCGCGCGATCTTGGCTGTTGTGAATGTACGGTCGGCTGGGGTGGCTGGGACGTCGTCAACCTCGGCGCTGCTCCAGTCTCCCGAGAGGCGAAGTTTGGTGATCTGACGGCCGAAATTCTGTACCACGTATAGGTGATGGCCCTGCAGCACAATCCCGTCCGCGTTGACCAGCGCTGGGCCGTCCACTTCAACCTCGATGATCGCCTTTGTTGCGAGATCGATGCGCCAGAGCTGCCCGGTGGTGCCCTGCGCCCGTTAGGAGGTAGCGGCCATCGGGTGCGCCGACGATGCCACCAAGATCAAAGTCTGTGAGGGAAGGCGTGTAGGTGATGGTGTCGCTGACATCGCGCCACAACTCGATCACCCAGTCGCCGGCCCGCTGTGTCACCCGCCAGATCCGCGGCAGGCTGGAGTCGGTGACATGGGCCGCGCCGTCCTTCCCGATCCAGACGTCGTTGAGGAACGAGCCGACCGCACCGGTCGGCAACTCGGCAAGCAGCGTCCCAGAAGCGTCGAAAACCCGCACTTCCGCGGAGGGCCCACCGGCAACGTATACGCGCCCGGCATCGTCGACGTCGATGCCGCGCCCGTTATCGCCGGCGCGGGGGCCACCCAGACCTCAAGATGTTGCTGACCAAGTTCGCCGCGGTAGATCGTTCCGTCGCGGTTGGTGGCGCTTACGTAGAACACGCCCCGCTTTTGGTCGACCCCGATCCCCTCCAGGAAGACTCCCGCTTCAGGCAGGTCGTACGCCTCGTCGCGCGTGGCTATCCGCGGCAGCCGAGGCGGTATGCATGCCAACGGCAAGCAGGCCGAGCAATACTGCAACGAGGAACTTGCGCATTGTTGAATCCCCTCCCCGAGGGCGACCGCGTGCCAGTCTGCGTACGCGCCGCCAAAACAGGCCAACCGTACCAACCCAAGCCGGACTTATGAGTGACTTCAGGCCTGTATGGCTTCGGTGGCCTTTCGCGCCGCGATTAACACGGGATCCCAGACGGGCGAGAACGGTGGCGCGTACCCCAGATCCAAGGCGGTAATTTCCTCGACCGTCATGCGGTTCCATAACGCAACGGCGAGCGTGTCGATCCGCTTCGCAGCACCTTCGCTGCGGCCGACAATTTGCCCGCCAAGGAGCCGGCCGGTACGGAGCTCGGCAATGAGTTTCACCGTGATCGGGGATGTCTCGGGATAGTAGCCGGCGCGGGTAGTCGATTCATGGATGACGGTGACAACTTTGTATCCGGCCTCTTCTGCCTCGTTCTCGCGCAGACCGGTGCGGGCAATTTCGAGGTTCATGACTTTCGACATTGCGGTCCCGACAACTCCCGGAAATGTCGCGTAGCCGCCGCCCAGGTTGGTACCAATAACTCGGCCTTGCTTGTTCGCGTGTGTGCCGAGTGGTGCGTGGACCCAATCTTCGCTGACGAGATGCCGGCTCTCTACGCAGTCTCCGCCGGCCCAGATGTTTTCCATTCCTTCCACACGCATTCGCAGGTCGGTACGAAGTCCGCCTTTGCTGCCCAGCCTCAGCCCAGCCGCCTTCGCAAGCGTGGTGTTGGGTCTGACGCCAAGTCCGCAGATGACGATGTCGGCCGGCAGATCGGTGCCGTTGACCGATACGGCTTCAATGTGACCGTCAGCTGCAGCGGCGAACCCCTCGACCGAGGACTCGGTGCGCACATCGATGCCCATGCCTTCCATGGCTTCGTGCACGAGCCGGCCCATGTCGGGATCGAGCGTTGTCATGGGTTCTTTGGCCTGGTCAACCACTGTCACAGTAAGGCCGCGGTGCGTCATTGCTTCAGCCATCTCGATGCCGATGTAGCCGCCGCCAACGACGACGACGCGCTTCGGGCTGCGCTCCTTGAGGTAGTCGATAACGGCTCCGCCGTCATCGAGTGTTTGCACCCCGAGGATGCCAATTGCATCGATGCCAGGAAGATCAGGTCGAACTGGCTCTGCTCCGGTCGCGATGACGAGGTGATCAAATGCCTCCTCGCCGGGCATTCCGGTCTCAAGATCGCGAGTCTTGATGATCTGTGTGTCGAGATCGATCGACTCCACCTCGACGCGCATGCGCAGGTCGATGCCGTTGGCCCGGTGCTGTTCGGGCGTTCGAGCCACGAGGCGGTCGCCGTCGACCTCGCCACCCACCCAGTACGGGATGCCGCACGCGCTATAGGACGTGTAGTGACTGCGCTCGAACGCCACCACCTCGAGGTCATCCTTGCGCATTCGTTTCGCCTGCGAGGCGGCGCTCATGCCTGCCGCGTCGCCGCCCACCACAATCAACCGTTGAGTCACGTTGTGAGCCTATTTTGCGCAGCCGCGTAACGATATCGACCCCGAGCCGCACGTATTGGGTGTAAGCGCCGACCTACCCAAGGGAGCAGCTCATGAACGACACACGTATCAGCGGCGGACCCAATGCCGTCTACGTGCAGACCAACACCTCGCCGAACGAGGTGATCGCCTTCCGCCGATCAGACGACGGGTCGCTCAATCGCATCGGAAGCGTAGCGACCGGCGGCAAGGGCTCTGATTCGCCCCACCTTCAGTCGCAGGGCTCGGTAGTGCTCACGGGCGACGGGCAGCACCTGTTGGTGACCAACGCCGGCAGCGACGACCTCAGCGTCTTCGCGGTTGCCAGCGATGGTTCCCTGGCGCTCCGCAGCCGCGTGGATACCGGATTGGTGCCCAGAAGCGTCGCCGAGCGCGACGGTCTGGTGATTGTGCTGAACACTGGGGAACCGAGCCTGGTGGCATTCCGGCTGAACGCTGATGGCATCGCCCGAGTGCCGGGCGAACAGGCTTTAGCGAGCGACGCCGATCCTGCCCAGGTCGGGTTCAGCCCCGACGGGTCGTTCGTGGTGATCACCCAGCGCGGCACCGATTCGATTGTGACGTACGAGGTCGGGGCCGACGGCACGTTCGGGGCCTCGAATACCGTCGCGTCGCAAGGGCCGACGCCGTACGGGTTTGGGTTCGCCTCGGCAGGAACGCTGGTGGTGACCGAGGCTTTCCGGGCAGAGAAAGGCGCGGCCGCAGCGTCGTCGTACGCGATGGTCGACGGCTCGCTCGAGCCGCGCAGCGGGTCGGTTGGCAACGGTCGCAGCGAAATCTGCTGGGCCGTGGTGACCCCGGACGGCAAGTTCGCCTTCACGACAAACTTCGCCGACGGCGCTGTCTCGCGTTATGGGATCGCAGCCGACGGTTCGCTCTCGCTGGACGATGCGACAGCAGGTATCGCGGTCGATGGCATGACAGGGCTCCGCGACGAGGACCTCTCCGGTGATGGCCAGTTCTTGTACGTGATTGACGCCGACGGCGGCCGCATCTACGCCTGGTCGGTCGGGGCCGGCGGGGCGCTGGAGCCGGTCGGATCTTGGGACGGCCTTCCGGCGACGGTAGCCGGCCTCGCGGCTCGCTGAGGCCTGATCACAATGCGACTCGAACCGATCTACACGGTCACATTCACGACGTCGGAAGCGTGGAGCGTTGAGGTTCCCGGCGATACGGGCGTCGAGGGTCGCAGCTTTCTTTTGGCCGAGGGGCGCTCCACGGGGCGTCTCTCGGCCCGCTTTCGAGCGTCCAACTTTCCCCGCAAGCGGGCCGACGGTGCGCTCGTGCCAGCATTCCGTGGCGTGCTCGAACCTGACGAGGGTGGCACGATCTTGTTCGAGTGGCAGGGACTCGCGGTACGCGGTGACGGCGGCAGATTGCGGCTGCTCGGAAGCCTCGTCCATATCACCGACCACGCGCACTATCGCTGGCTGAACGACCACGTCTGCGCAGTCGAGGGGGAGGTGAGCCGGCGTGCCCACGGGTCCGGATCCGAGGTGGTATTCGAGGTCTCGGACATGGTGTGGGAGGGCGTGTCATGAACGATGATCAACGGGGCCTCGCCTCGCACGCATGGGCGCCGCTAGGCTCCCCGGTAACGCGCGTGACGGAGGTGCCGGGATGCCGAGCGAGGAAGCCGAGTCTGCGGATGCCGCGCTGCTCGAGCGGCTGCGGACTGGTGACTCGGATGCGTTTGCCGAGATTGTCCGAGCGTGGTCTCCGATGATGTTGCAGGCGGCACGCGCGTATGTATCGACTGACGCCTCTGCTCAAGAGGTAGTCCAGGAAGCCTGGTTGGCGATGATCCGCGGGCTCGACAGGTTCGAAGGCCGATCCTCGCTGCGCACGTGGATCCTTGCCATTCTCGGAAACATCGGCCGCAGCCGGGGCGTACGAGAGGCACGCACAGTGCCGTGGTCGTCGCTGGGCCCCGCTGATGATGCCGCGCCCGCGGTTGATCCGGATCGTTTCCGTGGTCCGGACGACCAGTGGCCGCGACACTGGACCCCTCTCGGCAAGCCACGAGCCTGGCCGCGTTCACCGGAGGAAGAGACCCTGGCAGCCGAAGATCGCCGCGAACTTGAGGACGGTTTGGCCGAGCTGCCCGAGCAGCAGCGCATGGTGGTGGCGCTGCGGGACGTACACGGCCTGACCTCCGACGAGGTCTGTTCCTTTCTCGACCTGAGCGCCGGCAATCAGCGAGTGCTGCTGCATCGCGGACGCTCCCGGCTGCGGGGCCTTCTGGAAATGCACTATGCAGCCGAAGCGGAGGTCATGGGCACATGAAGGACGAGCAGCGTACGCCGGGTCTGACGATCGACTGCCAGGAGATCGTCGAGCTGGTCACCGACTATCTGGAGGGCGTGCTAGACACCGATATGGCCGCGGAGGTCGAGGCCCACCTCCAGCTCTGCGACGGCTGCGACATCTACATCGAACAAATGCGTGCCACCATTCGGTCGCTCGGCACCGTGCCCGTGGAGACGCTAAGCGAGACGGCGCAATCTGAACTTTCCCGAGCATTTCGCGACCTGCGTGGACCAGCGGCCGCGCCGTAGCCGTTACATCAGCGCGTTAAGTGGGGCTTATGACAAAACCTTCGTGCCACCGCAGCTCAGGCGAATATCTGTCGACGTGCTGTTGGTCTCTAACAACGTCGTAGCGATTGAGCCTTCGCGGCTCAAGTGCCCAAAATGAAATATGGCCGTCATGAATTATGGTCGTAATTGCTTCAAATGATCACAATTCCTGGCAGCGTATCGAAACCGAGCGAAGTGCTATTGCGGCCCCAAAGCCGCACAGAGGGTCGCAGGTACGGCTGGATGAAGGACCTCGATCCTCCGCGTACACGTCTCGGACGGGACGTTTCTGATCACAAGCGCCAAGACGACCGCCGCCAAGCCCAGATTTGGGCTGTCTGTGATCACAATCGCCAAGACGACCGCCGCCAAGCCCAGATTTGGGCCGTCTGTGATCACAATCGCGGAAACGTACTCGTGCCTGCTGCGAAGGGAGGCCGGGGAGACCGCCCAGCTGCTCCGCTGCGAGCCCATCATTATGGCCAGAGCCCGTACTTCGGACAGCAGGTCGAACGCTTATTGGTATCAGTTGCGGCTTTCGGCGGTCTGCTGTGAAGAAGGGCGCTTAATGCGCCAACCGATCCCTGATCGAGGAGCGATCATGCAGACCCCCTTGACAGACATTGCGTCTCCTAAAATTCGGCAGACGTTGTACTTGGTGTACACCTTGCTGGCGCTTATCAGTGGCGCTCTCCAGATCGCCTACTCCTCCGGGGGTTGGGGCCAGCCGGTGTGGCTGACAGTAGGCGTAGCTGTGCTCGCCTTCCTTGGTGGTGCATTGGGCTTAACCGCGGCATCAAACGTGCAGGTCGGCGTACCAGCTCACGACGATCCCCCACCGGCACCCGCGACGAGCGAACTACCGAGTGGAGTTCAGCCGACATAGTGGAACTCGCTTGGCAGCAAGTTCTTCGGCTGGGGAGTGGCTCGACCAATTCGGTGATTGACATGCCGCGCGTACGCGGCGCGGCCTCCGAAGAAACTGCTGACTAGTTGCACATTTGGTGCCCGCGGATCTGCGATTTGCCAGCAGTTTCCCTGTCGAGCAGATCGGTCCCGAAGGTCCGAGGGGGCCGAAGGCCGATGGTCCTGATCACTGCGTCCGAACGGCCCTGACGCCACCGGCCCGCTTTCGACGAAACTCGAAGTGGAGGCGTCTGCCACCCGGCCGATCTCCCACCGCGACTGCACGGCAACGCCTGCCATGGTTCGCCGCAACGCCGAGGAGGGCACGATGTCAACTACAACTTCCGGCGCCCGGACGCTGCCAGCACCTGCCCCAACCAGGGATTGGCTGCCAGCAGTTCTGCTGGCCTGTGGTCCGCTATCAACGCTGGTTTACGTCGGCTGGCACGAGTTAGCAGCTCTGCAATGGGAGGGTTACAGCCGCATCTCCAATGCCATCAGCGAGCTCCATCTGACCGGCAGTCCGGTGAAGTGGATGTTGGATCCTTGGGAAGGGCTGGTCTACAGCGCGGCCGTAGTCGCGTTTGGAATCGCTGTCTGGCGATCGGTCCAGGGCAACCGAGCCTCTGGGGTAATCGGTGCTCTCCAGATCGTGAGCGGAGCTGTCTTTCCGCTGTGGCTACTCTTCGGTGAATCAGGTCTTACCGCGCACCTGGCTCTGGTTGTTGTGGGCATCTTGACCTGGCTCGGATCAATGGGTTTCGGAGCGGCCGCATTCGGCCGGCCGTTCCAGCTCTACTCGCAGGTAAGCCTGGCAATGGTCGTAACGTTCAATTCCCTAGCCCTTGCGTACGCGCCTGCGGTAGAGGCGCCGGAGAACCAACGCCGTTCATCAGGCTCTTCGAACGCATCGCCTTTAGCGCGTACTTCGTGTGGCTGACGGTGCTAGCCGTGATGGTATGGCGCCGGCAGCGAGAACAACGATCTAATCAGCCGGCTGTGGACGTGCGGTGTGGATCGATGATGATGACTTCGATATTGATCATCATGTACGCGCGGTCGTCTGCCGGGCGCCAGGAGATCAGCGGGCGCTGCTGGACACGGGGCTTTCGGTGATCATGACGCCGCCGCCCAGAGAGCATCCACTGTGGGCAGCAGTCTTGATCACCGACCTCGCCAACGGTGCCGCTGCCGTGGTCGTCATCTTGCATCATGTGCTGGCCGACGGGCTGGGCGGCTTGAATGTTTTGGCAGCGCTTGTCGATCCAGGAGCGCCGCCTGCCGCGCTACCTTTCCCTCGCCCTGCGCCAACCCGAAAAAGTCTCGCTCGGGATGTCTGGCAGACGCGGCTTCAGGGGTTAGGCCGGGCGGGCGGGTTCGTGCGGTCGTTTCGTCGCGGCATGTTCGCTGGTGGCGGGTTCCACCCGGCCGGCGCAACACCTTGTTCGCTGATCCGACAGACCTGCTCCAGGCGGGAGATGGCGGTCCTCAGGCTGGATCGGGCTCAACTTGCAGCGGCAGCCCACCGCCACGGGGCTACCACCAATGACGCGGTTCTGGTTGCCGTGGCCGCCGCGCTCCATCAGATCTTGCTGGGCAGAGGGGAGACCGTAGATCCGATTGTGATCACCGTGCCCGTGTCAGGTCGGCGCACTGGCGACGGTTCGGCGGTCGGCAATCTGGTGAGCCCGATGCTTGTCAGTGTCCCGACCAACGGGGGTGTTGGCGTACGCCTTGCCGGGGTGGAAGCGGCGGTTCAGGCCCACAAGACTGCGGCGACCGGTCCGCCGCCCATCGCGGTTCTCGGCGGGTTGTTCCGGCTCCTGGCGCGGCTCGGGGGATTCCGGTTCTACATGAATCACCAGCGCCGGTTTCACACTCTGGTGACACATGTCCGTGGCCCTGCAGAAGCAGTGACGCTTGGCGGCCACCTGATCACCGCCGCTATCCCCGTCGCGGTTGCCGAGGGCGGAAATACCACCGTCTACTTCGAGGTCCTGTCGTACGCCGGCGTACTCAGCATTGTCGTGGTGGTCGATCCTGATCATGGTCCAGACGCAGCCGACGTGATCAAGAGGCTACGGAGCGAGCTGGATTCGATCATGGCGTCGGCGCAATGATGCGTCGGCTGGCTGATGACGGATAACTTCACGCAGGTGAACTCCATCAGCCGGAAGGTTAGTCTCCAGTCTCCGAAATGATCATGCTCACGTCCCGTCGCTTGGAGGCGGGCGTGGGAGCTGCCTTGCCGACCCTCATCAGGAGAAGCGGATAAAAGTCCAGATCCAGCTCCTTGCGTAGGCGATCCCGGGTGGAGGGTACCTCTGCCACCTGGCTGGCGAGGCTCACCACGAAATCGAGCCGAGTGGCTTCGAGCAAGATGCAGCGCTTCACCTGCTCGCAACCTCCCGTCTACGCAATTCCGCACCGCAGCAGCGGTGCGGAGCCAGAGTCTCTTCGGGGGCTCCTTGCTGCGCCGTAGCTGTACTTAAGGCTGATCGGCAACCAGTGGTAATGGCAGGGTCGATGGTCCCAAATCGCATGACCTTCGCTCAGCTTCCTAGATCACCGCCGTGGCGGACGGCATACCACTGCCGGTAGGCGTCGACCGCCGTAGGCAGCGTCATGAACACACGATCCCTACCTATGCGTTCGATGAAGCCGGTTGACGCCAGGATCTCCTGCAGCTCGAACTTCGCCCGGGCAAGAGCGAAAACGATGCCGCGGTCGGCCAGCGTCTGACGCACCTCCTCAAGTGCATCGATGGCCGTCAGATCAACTTCGGTGTTCGCCTCTGCATTCAGCAGGAACCACTCGACCGGTGGATCTGCATCGTCGACGGATGCCAGCGCCCGGCGCTTGAAGTTTTCGGCGTTGGCGAAGAACAGCGGTGCGTCGTAGCGGTAGACCAGCAAGCCGGGTATCTGGCGGCCCGTGGCGTAATCGTCGATGTCGTGCATGCCGGCAAGCCCGGGAACGTAGCCCAAGATGCCATCGTGGGGCCGGGCAATGCGGCGTAGCAGATCAAGAATCGACAGCGTCACAGCAACCGCTATTCCGTACAACACGTCGAAGATCAACACCGCAGCCGTGGTCGCCAGCGCCAAGAACAATTCGCTGCGCCGGAACCGGCCGATCCGGCGAAGCTCGGCGAAGTTGATCAGCTTGAGCGCGGCGAACACCACGACGGCACCTAGCGCAGCCATCGGGAAGGTCGAGAGCGCCGGACCGAGGAACAACGTGGTGAGCAGCACCGTCGCGGCAGTGACCATGGAGTAGAGCTGGGTACGACTGCCCATAGCGTCCCCGAGAACTGTGCGGCTGCCACTACTGCTGACCGGAAAGCCGGAGAACAGTCCAGCCGTCATGTTGGCGGCACCGAGGGCCAGGAACTCCTGACGGGCGTCGATGTCTTCCCGCCGCCGGGCTGCGAAGGCTCGCCCGGTCACGACGTTGTCGGAGTACGCGACGATCGTCACACCTAACGCCGCCGGCAGCAGGGTGCCCAAATTGATCATGGCGAAGTCTGGAATGGAGACCGGCGGCAGGCCGCGGGGAACGCTACCGACGGTCGCGACCCCCGCTTGCTCGAGATGGAACAGTGCCACCAAAGCCGCGGCTATCACCATCGCGAGCAGCGGACCGGGCCACCGCGGTAGCAGTCGGTCGAACGCCACGAGCAATGCGAAGGTAGCTGCCGCGACCAGCAGCGTAGGCCACTGGATTTGATCAAGATGGGTCACGAAAGACCATAGTTCGGAAAGGACCGTACGCCCTTCGACGGCAATTCCGGTGATCTTGCCGAGCTGGCTGACGATCATCAGGCCGGCGATACCGGCCATGTAGCCGATGAGCACCGGAGAAGACAGCAGATTGGCCAGGAATCCCAGCCTCGCCAGCCAGCAGACGATGCAGATTGCGGCTACAGCCAGTGCGAGGGCTGCCGCTGTTTCCGAATAGAGCTGTTGATCACCGCCCGAGACGAGTACGGCGACCGCCGCCGCCGTCATCAGTGCGGTGCTGGACTCCGGGCCAACGGAGAGTTGACGGGACGAGCCAAGAACGGCGTACGCCAGCAGCGGCCCTATAGAGGCCCAGAGGCCGGCGATAGCTGGGAGTCCGGCGACTTCCGCGTACGCCATGACCTGCGGAACGAGGTACGCCGCGACCGTCACTCCAGCCAGCAGATCCCCACGCAGCCACGTTCGCCGATAGCCGCGCAGCACCCAAACCCCGGGCAGGTAGCGGCGCATGCGCGATGGCTGCTCATTGGCCGGTGCCTGGTGCGACACACGATGACCGTATCGGGCACCGCTCCCGGGCCGCAGTGCTTATGGCCGACGGCCAGCTGCGCGCAGCACGACAGCGGCACGCGCAGATACCCAGGGCTTGGAACGGCGGATGCTGACTCCGCCCGCAATCCATGTCAAGGGTGACCGTTGGGTGTGTCGAGCGGGTCCTATGCCTTGGGTGCACGAGAAATGGTGTGGTCATGAATGCCTTTTCCGAGGTGACTGGACATGCTCCGAGCAGCCAGTTCGTCCAGTCGTGTAACGCTCTAGGTGGCGATCTTGACTGCAGGGCTGACTGTCATCTTGCCGGGATGGCGATCACGACTCTGCACGCTCAGGGCCGTTCTGTAAGAGCGGCTGCGTCGGCTACCCATACACCGACGTTGCGGCGTACGTTCCCCGCGACTGTCTGTGGATGTATCCCGCGATCGTGCTGGCGTTGCTGATCATCGTGCTGGTGCACGGTATTCTTGATCAAATCAATCCCAATCGGCGGGTGCTCAGCGGATTGCTGTCACCCTGACTGGCCTTGGTGCTGGAGCGTTGATTATCGACTACGGGATTCAGCTCGCCTATCTGCAACCCAATTGGGCCAGGCCGGGGCGCATTTTCGGAGTAGGTCCTGGCGAGGGACTGGGTGGGAATTTGCAGCCTCCACCGGATTCCCTGAAAAGCTCACCCCAGCTCTTCACAACCAGCCCGACACGCCGGTGTTGGGCGCAACTGGCGTCAACTTTTCAGGGATCCCCACAACTAGAGGAGGAACACGCCGCCATCGCCAGTCCAGCATCACTGGCGACCACACATTCACCACCGAGCAGCCCGTGCCCCACGAGTTGCACTGCCCAAGATCCATGACTGCCGGGGAACTAAATTGAGCCAGCTCAGGTGTTGAGCATCGCCCTGGTTCGCCAGCCTCCGTACGCATAAGTAGGCCGGTTAGCGCGCCGGCGGCAGATCGTAGATTCGTACGATGGAAAGGCCTGACCGCTGAATCGCGTCCTGCAATTCCGCCAGTGCTGGCGGCCGATCGATGTTAAATCGGATGCCTAATCGGCGAGAAGCCTGTTTCATGCCAAATTCGGAGATGAGTCGCTCGTAGATCTTTGCGACTTCCTGCGGATCGTCTGTAAGAACAGCGTGCGCAGGCCGGCGCTGACCTCGAAGCGTGACCTCGATGTCACGGCCGCCGGCGAAGTTGTGCCGCCAGCCGCTGTCGGTCAGTATCGATGGCACGCCGTCAATGACGTGATAGCCCGCTGGCACATCGAACCGCCGGCCGCTCCTGCGTCCCACGTAATGCAGGATGAGGAGTTGATCTCCAAAGCGCCCACGCGCAATGAAGCGTCGCATGAGCGGGTTGACGAGGCGGAACAGTGCATCTGGAGGATGGACGCGTTCGACAGGCGGCTTGGTCGTCGTCACGACGCGGATGCTGTCACAGATCTATCCGGGCAGCGAGCTGCCAGGAAAACCGCGCGCCGAGTGGATGTCATAGGTAAAAAGGCCCGCCTGTACGCCGGGATCACCGGCCATGATCTGTTCAACCTCGTCTGGCGTTGCGTCGAAGACGCCGATGCCGGTAATCCCGCTGCCGTCCGCAATGGCGCACACAATTGGCAGCAGGCCGGCGAGGCGAAGTGCGGTGTTGCGCTTGCCATGCTCCCAGATGATCTTGGTCGCTCCGGACGTTCGATCGGAGTCAGGGGGCTCGAATTTCGGTCCAGCCTTGAGAATTAAAACGCTGTATTCCCTGATTTCCTTCAACAACTCCTGAAGTTGCTCGTCGGTCACTACAGGCAAGGAGCTGTCGTCGGTGTAGTTCATCGCTGCCTCCAAGGGTCATCATGAGTGTTCCGGCATTCCATTTTGAGGAAGGACATCATGGCTCGTAAAACAACCAGCGTCCGGACCCCAGCTGCCCGAAGCGCGGCCGTTGCGTTACCGGAGATCAAAGCCAAAGGCCTCGCGGTCGGCGGGGTTGCCTTGAGAGCGCTCGCAACCGGCGCACTGGCCGTGGGGTCGGCCGCGGTTGGCGCGTTGGCGGTAGGCGCGCTGGCTGTGGGGCGCGTCAGAATAGGCGACGCCGCAACGAAGAAGGTCGCCATTGGCCGCCTCGAAGTCGATGAGCTGGTGATTGGCGGCACACCGATCACGGCGGCAGACATCAGGCGGCTTGCCGCTGGCCCATAACGGGCTGACGCCCCACCTTGTCCATCGACGCCCCACCTATAGGTGGGGCGTGGAACGGGAATGTGGGGCGTGAGCGCGATCAAGATGGGCGGCGCTCACGGCGATCGGGCAGGTAACCAAGGCAGGTCAGGCAGAGCGAACGCGCGCTCGGACCAGCTGCGCACCCCACTGCTTGGCGCGCTCGGTCTCGCCTGCCCGAAGCGGTCCGTGCGCGTCATCCACGACGAACCCCTCGGGGTCGCAGACCAGCTCATAGCCGTGCCTTCGCAGCCGGCGGGCAATCCCACGAGCAGCGCCGCCAGCCAAGCTGGAAGGCAACCGAGTATCAAAAGCAGCGGCTTGCCTTCCGTCACTGATCTTCGGCAACTCGTCGAGCCATTCCCGGACTCCTGGGCCTTCGGCATCCTCTGCCAACTCGTGCGCCGGCTCGCCTTCAGCCTGTAGTCTCTCCTCGCCGCTGATGCCGATCTTGCGGCTAAAGCCGGACGTCATGCCCCGGATGTGGGTTGGGCCGCCGACGACCAGTAGGTCGGTGGACTTGATCAACTCCGATGCAATATCGCCGACCGGCACACATGCAACGTTGACGTCCGGATGTACCTGTCGAACTCCATCGGTGATCGCTTCGGCCACCGCACGGGTGTTGCCGAACATCGTTTCGTACACGATCGTGATCTTCATTTTTCACCTCTGACACCACTGTGGATCGATCGACGGCAGTCTGCTAGAGGCGTAAGTCCTCAGCTCATCCGGCGGCACCGATCGTGTCATTGGCGCCGATGCCGACCAAGGCGGCAAGCCGGAGCCAGAGCCGGCGTTGCGACGTGACGTCCATGGATGCCTTCGGCGACCGCACGGGCTTGCTCAGCTTTGAAGAACGCAGCAGTTGTGTCGGCGTACGTCGGGCTGGTCAAAAGATCAGCGAGGGCCGCGGCTGCCTTCTCTGCGCTGCGCCCGATCGGGGCGGTGAGGATACGCACCATGGCTTAGAGCGCGACGGATTCGTACGGCGGGTGCCGCATGCCATCGATCGACGGGCCACGATCATCGAACTGACCGACGCCGGTCGTGCCGCTCACCACGCCGTCTATACAGCTCACGCTGATCGCGCCGCGGCGCTCTTCGCCTCCTTATCCCTAACCGACCAGCGTCACCTGGCGCGGATTCTGCACAGGCTGGCTGACGCGCTGGCCCAGACCAGCGCCGCGGAGGGTAGACCGCTCGACCTTGACCCCGCCGTCTTCCGCAGCGAGCGGTCTAGGCAGCTTTGAGTGGCCCAGGTGAGTTGGCGTTGCGGCCTTCCAGAGTCGGCGGGCGAAGGGTCCGCCGCCGAATCGTGACGTGTCGCACTGGCATGCCGAGTCGCCTGCGCGACCTTGCGAGCCTTCCACGACGGCACACCAGCGGTCACGATCAGCTGCCACAACTCGGGTAGCTGATGCCTCAGATCCAACGCATCGGCCATCAAGGAGCGGCCCGGGCCGTAGCTGGTTTCCAGCTGCGCGGCCAGCTCCGCGGGAGCGAACTCCAATACCTCGGGGGTGCCCGCAGCACCTAGCTGGCGTGCCTGCTCGGCGCCGGGCAGCATCCTCTCCGCTGGCGACTGGCTAGCCGGATCATGGAGGTCGGCAGAAAGGGCCACTGACAATTTCTCTGACCTTCCCGTGTCGAAACAGCGGAAGGCTCGACAGTCATCAGCTCAGTGGCGTCCCCAGGTGATGTGAATCAGGACCGTGGTCCCTTTCATTCCGATTGGCAAGCGAGGAGTCTGGAATGCAGAGGTGGTCTGTATGACCAAGTCGTTAGTCGTCAAACTGTTCTGGGGCAGCATCATCGGGGTCCTTGCCGGCCTCGTTCTCATCACCGTCAGTGGTGCGCTGGCGATTAGTAACGACATTTTCGTCATGAGCGGCTCAGACGTCACCGGCATCAAGTCCGGCCCGGTGGCCTGGACGCTGATCGGCCTGATCGCACTGGCGGGATTCGTCCTACTGTGCGCCGCCGTGGCGCATTTCGCCGCCTGGATCGGCGCTGTGCTGAACACAGCGCACCTACCGGACAAGACCTGGTTCGTCGTACTTCTGGTTGTCGGACTCCTGGGCTTTGTTTTCATTGCCACGATTGCCTATGTAATCGCAGGTCCAGATGGACTTAAAGCTAAAGAGGAGGCAACCCGGCTGCCGCAAACTGCTGATCCGCGACGGGAGATGCCGGCCTCGAATCGGCAATGAGAAGCCACTTAATGATCAGTACGCGCCGCGTACGTTGACGTCCATAGATGAAATATGATTCATCAATTGAACTTCATTTGGAGGGGAGTATCCCTCGCGTCTTGTCGTCATGACGGTTCTGCAGCGGGCCCGGCAAGACGGGCCCATCCGGGTCGGCAGAGACCTCCGCGTCCCTCAACCCGAAGAGGCTTACGTTGCTTGAACTCAGCCCGCTGATCTGGGCCATGACGATTGGCGTTGTACTTTTGCTACTCGCCATCGACTTGGCCTTCGCGATGATCCGTCCTCATGAAGTTGGCTTCGGTGAGGCCACCGCGTGGTCTGTCTTCTATGTCGCCGTGGCAATCGGTTTCGGAATCTGGTTCACGGTGGCCTTTGGCAGTGAGCTCGGCATGCAGTTCTTCGCCGGTTATCTGGTTGAGAAAAGCCTCTCGGTGGACAACTTGTTTGTCTTTTTGATCATCATGACGACCTTCGCCGTCCCGGAAGCCCAGCAGCACAAGGTCCTCACCTTCGGCATCGTGCTTGCTTTGATCATGCGAGCTGTCTTCATCGGGGTCGGCGCAGCCCTGCTGGAGGCCTTCTCGCTGGTGTTCTTGCTGTTTGGGCTGCTGTTGATCTACACCGCGATTCAACTGTTCCGGCATCGCAACGAAGACCCCGACATCGAAAGCAACATCATGATCAGGGGTGCCCGTCGGCTGCTGCCGGTCAGCGACCAGTACGCCGACGGCAGGTTCCTCACTCGCATCAATGGCCGACGAGTGCTCACTCCACTGTTTTTGGTCTTGATCGCCATCGGTAGCGTCGACCTGCTCTTCGCCCTCGACTCCATTCCGGCGGTCTTCGGTGTTACCGATGAGGCCTATATCGTCTTCACCGCTAACGCCTTTGCACTGCTTGGTTTGCCCGCCTTGTTCTTCCTGGTCAAGGGATTGCTTGACCGGCTGGTCTATCTCTCCACTGGTCTGTCGATCATCCTCGCGTTCATCGGCGTCAAACTCATTCTGCATTGGGCCCATGTCGATCTTGATTCACGAGTGCCAGAGATACCTACGCTGCTCAGCCTTGCTGTCATCCTCGTGGTGCTGACCGTGGTAACGATCGCAAGTCTGCTGAAGACTCGCCGGGACCCCACCGCCAAGGCTCATGCCGGGTCGCTACGGGCCACTCGCTCACAAGATCAACGAACCGCGAACAAGATCAACCAGAGCCGCTGAAAGTGACCCGATCACTTATCAACTGCGACTCGCGCGAGTGCCTCACGAGCAAGGGCCCGGCTCACCCGTGGCGAACTGAATAAGCCAATCCGGTCGGGCGAGATGTCGTCGAAGACCCTCGTGATGTTGGCCAGGTACGTCGCCTGAGCCGCCTCGAACGTCAGCTGTGCGCTGCTTCCGACAACTTCGACAGTCGGGCTGCTTGATCCGTACAGCTAGTCCAAAAACGCGCCAGACCCCCTCACCGACCGCCGCTCATCACTCTGCGTCCGGACACGTGCTCGAGTTGAATCCGTACGAACATGTACCGGTTGCCGCCAGCCCAGGGCTCAGGCAGCTTCCCGTACCGCATGCGAGCGAAGTCGTCTTCGGTCGCGAGCTCTAGACGTCCCACTACGACCACGCTCCAGCCGGATTCGAAGAACTCGTCGGTCTCGTCGACCTCGAAGGCACAGATGGAGTTAAGAGCGTGGTGATAGATCTCGCCGTCGCCAACCGTACGGAAGACGATGCAGTCTTCGGACAGGATGTAGTTCATGGGCAGGATGCGGGCGCCATTGTCAACCACATAGGCGACCCGACCCACCGCCTTGGCGCCGAGCAGTTGCAGGCACTCCTGCCTGTCGAGCTCAGCGAGACCGGCGCCAAGTGGCGCGGCAGTCCAAAACGCCTCGTTTCTCGTCTGCGGTGAGCTGGCTGCTTCCGACGTAGGTCGGTCTGATTTCGGCATGGTTGCAGCTTTCTGACGAGTTGTGCTGACTCCACCGTTAAGGCTCAGCATCATGGCCAGGGTCGGCCGGTCCATGACGGCGGGGCGAAAGACTTTATTTCGAGACTATGGGCCACTCAGCTCATTGCCAACGGTCCCTGTCTTTAGCAGCCGAATGAGGAGGGTCGCCGTGACGGATCAGGATCGATACATCGTCGTGGGCGTTACACCCCACCAGCCATCGCAGGTCATACGCCAGGCCGCGCGCTTCGCCAGCTACTTCAACGCCACCTTGGTGTGCACAAATGTCGCCGCCGATCACTACGTGGTCGCCGAGCACTCCGATGGCTCCATTGAATCTCGACCCATCGATCCCGATCAGCCGGACTGGGAGCCCGCCAGCTTCGACGATGATCTTGCCGATCGAATCCGGGCCATCGCTGATGACGAAGGGGTGGCCGTGCAGTTTCGCGAACTGGCAGGGGATATCGGATACGCCCTTGGCCGGCTAGCCGGAGTCTTGAATGCGGAGATGATCATCGTCGGCAGCCGTCGGGGTGGCATTCGGGTCAGCATGCATGAGTTTCTTGGTGGCTCAGTCGCCGCTCACCTAGCCCATCGGCAATCTCGCCCGGTCGTTGTCATCCCAGTGGAACCGGTGTCCCACAGCACTCAGCTCCCGTGGGAAGGGCCACACCAATGACGGACCCGAACTCGAAGCTGCCACTTGATGAATCCTCCGAAGATTGCAGCCGCCGAACCAGGCCAGCCCACCTCTCCGGGATCAGCATTGGTTTAGTCGCGGTCGGCGGGGCCATTGGAACCGGCCTGCGCTATCTGATCGGCACGGTCGTGCCGTACGTGGCCCAGGTGCCCGTCGCGACGCTGGGCATCAATGTGGTAGGCGCCTTTCTGCTGGGCGTGCTGTTGGAATTCCTCGCCGATCACCGACTGGACACCGGCTGGAGTCGGCAGATTCGGCTCGGGGCCGGCACCGGCGTACTCGGTGGATTCACCACCTACAGCACGCTCGCTGTCGATACCGCCGTGCTGGCGAGTGCCCATCCCATTCGTGCCGCCGGTTACGCCGTGGCAACCGTGCTACTTGGTGCCGCCGCCTCCATCGCTGGTATCTGGCTATCCAGAGGGCAGCTACGACCAACCGTTGCGAACCGGATGGCGCGATCATGACTGGCGCGATGATCGCGGCGCTCGTTTGCGTTGCCGGCGGCATTGGCGCGGCTTTGCGGCTGATTCTCGACGGCATGATCAGAAACCGGATCATCTCGACCTATCCGGTTGCGACCACGACGATCAATCTCAGTGGCTCCCTGGTGCTCGGCCTGCTCGCCGGCCTTGCTGCCCATCAGTTCCTGCCGCATTCGGCGTACCTGATTGTGGGCACGGGCTTGCTTGGCGGCTATACGACCTTCAGTACCGCGAGCTTCGAAACGGTCCGGCTTCTGGAGGACCGCCGATACGTCGCCGCCGTTCTCAACGGTTTCGGAACCTTGGTCGCTGGCACGGCTGCGGCAGCATGCGGCTTCTGGATCGGGTTGGCGGCGACGTAAGGGTCGAGTGTGCACTAACTGCCTACTCACGTGCCTACGCACGAAGTGCTTCGTAAGTCAAAGCTTTCACGAAATAAGGTTCGTTCGATACGGTATGTCCATGACCACCGCGGGGTGGACCTTCCTGTCCAACCACGGCCATGTGCTTGTCATGCTGACGCGCGAACCGGGGGTACGGATGCGGGACGTTGCAGAGCGCGTCGGCATCACCGAACGCGCGGTGCAGCAGATCGTTCGTGATCTACGCGACGCCGGCTATATCGAAATTGAGAGGGTCGGTCGCCGAAATAGATATCGGGTAGCCAAGCAGCTGCCGCTGCGCCACCCCGTAGAGCACGACACCGCGATTGGTGAACTGCTCGAGGTCCTGAACCCGAGTTAAACCGGGTCGTTGTAGCCCCTAGTCCGCCATCGCGAGCCAGAAATGCCGTTGCGGTATCACCGCGACGGGACAGCTCGCCCGATCAAGTACGGCGCGGGCAACCGAACGGATCCAGCGCGTCCACTCCCGGCCCCGATAGGGGACGCCGACAACGAGCAGTTGTGCATCAGCTGACGCCGCGGCCACGGTTTCGCGTCTTTCCTCGCACACGCCGGCAGCCCGGGTAGCTCGAACGAGGGCTGGGAATCCGCATGCATCTAATCCGGTGGGTGCTGCTGGTAACACTCGGAGAAGCTATTGGCTTCAGCGTTCCGGCAGCTCTCTTTGCCGTAACCGCAGCTTCCTCCACACCATTGGCGACCTATGTCGCATTGGTGCTGGGCGGGATCGGTGGCAGGGGCCATGCTTGGTCTGGCCCAAGCTGATTGCTTGTACCGGTGGGGAGTTTGCCGGTACGCCGGCGGTGGGTGCTGGCCACCAGCGTAGGTGCGGCGCTCGCATGGTCAATCGGCATGCTGCCGAGCACTTTGGGCGGCCTAAGCTGGACACCACGAACCGTCATTGCGGTTGGCATGGGCGCGCTGATCTTGCTCGGCTCGTTGCCGACGGCGCAGTACGTCCTGCTTCGTGATCATGTCAGCCGGGCGATCTGGTGGATTCCGATCAATATGGCGGCCTGGCTGGTAGGAATTGCCTGGACGCTGCTGCCGTCGCCGTGGATTGATCAGACAACCCCGACCAGCTCACTGATCATGATCTACGGCATAGCTGGGCTCTGTACGGCTGCGACCGTGGCAGTGATCACCGGCTTGGGCATGATTCGATTCCTCAGGCCGATCGGCGCAGCAAGATCAGCATCTCCGGGCGTCCGCCCGCAGCGGATAACAGCGAGCCCCTCGAGCGCCATTCGCAACCGAGCAAGGAAAGTGAGTTTTCATGAGTGTCCTGACCGGCCCAGTGCAGGGATCAAGGCGTCGCCGGGATTGTTGCGCTGCCCGCCGGCTTGGCGCGGCTAGGCGTGATGTGGGCCAAGCGGGCAGCGACGAATCACATCAACCTCTACGTCACTAATGTGCCTGGCCCGCCGTCCACGCTGTACTTCGCCGGAGCGCGGCTCCTCGAAGCAGCACCTCTTGCCCCGCTTGTGGCTGGTGTGCGACTAAGCGTCACAGCCCTGTCCTATGACGGTCAGTTTGCGATTTCTCTGCTGCCGACAACAACATGCCAGATCTGCCGGTTCTCGCAGCCGGCGTACGGGCGGCGTTTCAGAGTTAGTCTGTGGGGACATGCCTACTGGAAAGATCGACCCGAGATACGGCGACCCTTCGGTCACCGCACCACCATGGGAAGAGATCGAAAGCGTCCTCAGGAACGCCCAGCTCTACTGGATCATCACCGTTCGCGCAGACGGTCGCCCGCACGCCGTTCCGCTCGTAGGAGTCTGGTACGACGGCGCATTCGCCTTCTGCACCGGTTCCGATGAGCAGAAGCAGCGTAATCTCGACGGCAACCGGCAGGTCGCGGTGACGACTGGGACCACCGGCGTGAACGGCTGGGACACCGGTAAGGACGTCGTCCTCGAGGGGATGGCGACTCGGGTAACCGAGTCCGATGCGCTGCAGGCGCTCGCGGACGCGTGGTACGCCAAGTACGGCGAGGACTGGAAGTTTGAGGTCCGTGGCCAAGAATTCGTCGAACTAAGCCATTCGGGCGGCAATACGCCTGGAGGTGCACGGGTCTACCGCGTCACGCCTACAAAGGTGATTGCGTTCGGCGACGGGCACGGCCAAACCACGTACCGGTTCTGAGGCGTGGTGCACGTTGTTTCGGGTGTCGCCTAGCGACCGAGGCCTCTTGGCAGACGGCCACCGGAGCAGGTGAGATCCCCACACAGGCCGTCGTGACACCATGGTGCACTACGGCCAGGCTGGGGAGGCAGCGGCATCCCTGGACAAAAGGGGACGACGTGAGCGGTAACGCAAGCTTCCGGGCGGTCAATACCACCGTGCTCTCGGTCTGTGCGGTGGAGGCGCCGATCGTGATCACCTCTGCCGCGATCGACGAGTGGCTGGCGGAGACCTACCAGCGGATCCACACCCGGCCCGGTCTGTTGCAGAAGCTGGCAGGCGTGGTCGAGCGGCGCTGGTGGCCCGAGGACGTGAGCTTTGCCGATGCCGCGGCGATCGCCGGCTCCAAGGCGCTGGCCGAGGCGGGCATTCGGCCCGAGCAAATCGGCCTCATGATCAATACGGCGGTCTCCAGAAGCTACCTGGAGCCCTCCACCGCGGTGGCAATCCACCACCAGATGGGGCTGCCGACCAACTGCCTGAACTTCGATCTCGCCAACGCCTGCGTCGGCTTCCTCAATGGCATCCAGCTGGCCGTGACTCTGATCGACTCCGGCCGGGTCGAGTATGCGGTCATCGTCGACGGCGAGGGTTCTCGCTACACCCAAGAGCTGACGCTTGAGCGCCTGGCGTCGCCGAGCGCGACGGCAGCCGACCTGCGGTCCCAGTTCGCCACACTGACGCTCGGCTCGGGGTCCGCGGCGATGGTGCTCGGGCGTGCCGACCGGCATCCTGAAGGACATCTGGTGGTGGGCGGCGTGAGCCGGGCTGGGACCGAGCATCACGACCTGTGCGTCGGCGACCTGGCTCACATGCGGACCGACACGAAGCGCCTCTTCGATGCCGGTCTTGCTCTGGCGGTCGCCACTTGGAACGACGCCGAGGCGGAATTCGATTGGGACGGAATCGACTGGTTCGTGGCTCACCAGACCTCGGTTGTCCACATCACGGCAATGGCCGCCGCGCTGGGCGTCGATCCGGACCGCTTTCCACTGACGCTGCCGAACTACGGCAACATGGGCCCGGCAGCCGTACCGTTTACCCTCGCCAAGCACATCGACCGGCTCCGCGCCGAAGACCGGATCCTCCTCATGGGCATCGGTTCCGGACTGAACACCTCGTACGCCGAAATCGTCTGGTGACCGATTCACTGCTGATCGCTCCCGCGCCGGGCATCGAGTTCGACTCGATGCCGGGCCTCGAGTCGACCTGGTCCCAGACCGTCGCCGTGCTCGACACCGACGGCGTACCGCGCACCTGGCACGTCCTCGACAACGGAGTGTCAGCAGCGGAGGGGACTCTGCTCTGCGTACACGGCAATCCCACATGGTCCTATCTGTGGCGCCGGTTCCTAGCCAACGCGGAGCCTGCGTGGCGGGTCGTAGCCGTTGACCAGCTCGGAATGGGCTACTCCGAGCGACTTGGCCGCCCGCGGACCTTGGCGGAGCGGATCGACGACCTGGACTCCATCACCAAGGCCCTGGCTATCACCGGCCGGGTCGTCGTCGCGGGGCACGACTGGGGCGGACCGATCTCGCTCGGCTGGGTTGAGCGCCATCGTGATCAGGTGGCAGGAGTGATCTTGGCCAACACCGGCGTATCGCTCCCGGCAGACGCTCGGCCCTGGCTCCTCGTTCCGCTGGTTTGTAGCCGCCTGCTCCGCGAGCTGGCGTGTGTCCGTACGACGATCTTCGTCCGTGGGGCCGCGCGGCTGACTCGGGCGGAGCTTCCGGATCGGGTGCGTGCCGCTCTGCGTGCACCGTACTCGTCGGCCGAGCGCCGTCGTGCGGTCGGAGACTTCGTAGCCGATATCCCTTTGTCGCCCAGTCATCCCAGCCGGGATGCCCTCGATCGGATAGTTGTCGGGCTGGCTGATCTCGGCGACCTGCCCGCGCTATTGCTATGGGGACCCCGAGATCCGGTCTTTTCGCCGGCGGTCCTGCGCGATCTGGAAAGTCGGCTGCCGCAGGCCGACGTCCACCGCTACGCCGGCGCCTCGCATCTGGTGACCGAGGACGTTCCAGAGGCGGCGGCGCACGCTTGGTTCTGGATACGTACGCGTGTCTGCGGGCCGACGCCACTTCCTAACGCACGTCCCCAGAGCCCCGCGATCGATGTCGAGGCAGGCGATGGACGAGCGACGGCTATCGCGGAGCCGGGCCACGATCACGCTCGCTTGACGACGTTCGACGAGCTCAACCAGCGCGTCGATGCGCTTGTCGACACACTCAGGCGCGCTGGCGTGAAACCAGGGGACCGGGTTGCCGTCCTGGTGCCGCCGGGGCTAGAGCTGACGTCGGCGGTATACGCCTGCTGGCGGGCGGGCGCCACAATCGTCGTCGCGGACACCGGGCTGGGTTGGCGCCGCATGGCCGAGGCCCTGCGCAGCGCCGACCCAGATCATCTGGTTGGAGTGCCGGCGGCAGTTATGGCAGCAGCCGCAATGCGGATTCCGGGAGGTCGGATCGTCCTCGGCGACCCACGCGAAAAAGATCGTGCGCGTTTGACCCGTGTCTCCGACCCCCAAACGCGCACGATCTTGAGCCCGAAGCGCCAGGAACCGACCACCGATCCCGAGGCGGCGGTCCTGTTCACCTCCGGGGCGACCGGACCACCCAAGGGAGTTGTCTACCGCCACTCCCATCTTCGCGCTCAGCTCGAACTGGTCCGGGCCGTCTGCGGCATGACACCGGACGATCGGCTGGTGGCAGCGTTCGCGCCCTTCGCGCTGTACGGGCCCGCGCTAGGCATCGCCGCCGCGGTCCCGCGGATGGATGTCACCCGCCCGGGCAGTCTCACTGCCGCCGCACTGGCCGATGCCGCGGCGTCGATTGGCGCCACTCTGGTATTCGCCTCGCCCGCTGCACTGCGCAATGTGGTCGCCACCGCAGGTCAGCTAGCCGCCGATCACTACTCAGCACTCGCACGAATCCGACTGGTGCTCTCGGCAGGAGCGCCGGTAGGGATACCGCTCCTACGCCGCGTGCAAGAACTCCTTCCGACGGCCCAGCTGCATACCCCGTACGGGATGACCGAGGTGCTGCCGGTGACTGACATTGATCTGCCCGAGCTGGAAAGGGCGGGCTCCGGAAACGGAGTCTGTGTCGGCCGCCCACTCCCAGGTGTACGCCTGGGAATGAGCCGCCTCGACGGTCTCGGCAGGGCGGACGGCCCGCCGCTAAATTCGATAGAAGTGACGGGCGAGATCTGCGTGTCGGCCGCACACGTCAAGGATCGCTACGACCGGCTGTGGGCGACTGAACACGCCAGCTCGCGGGACGCCGGTTGGCATCGCACCGGTGATGTCGGCCATCTGGACGCCGCCGGGCGGCTGTGGGTCGAGGGCCGACTAGCTCACGTCATCAGCACCGCAGATGGACCGCTTACCCCAGTCGGAACAGAACAACGAATCGAGGCCCACACTCCGGTAACAGCCGCCGCGCTCGTCGGCGTCGGACCTCGGGGAACTCAACAACCGGTGGCCGTCGTGGTGCCCCAGGCACGACGGCGGCGGGGGTTGGCCGACGACGAACTCGCCCGGGCCGTACGCGCCGCCGCAGATGTACGGTTGGCGGCCATCTTGACCGTGCCATCCCTGCCTGTGGACATTCGTCACGCCGCCAAGATCGACCGGTCTCGCCTTGCCCGATGGGCTGAAAGAGTGCTCTCCGGGGGCCGGGTGGGCCGGCCGTAGGGGACTGTGGCATGCGGGTGCTCGTTACTGGGACGACCGGGATGCTGGGGCGTGGCGTGGCTCTTGCCCTGGCTGACCGCGGCGATCGGGTAACGGTCTTGCAGCGGCGCCCGGCCGGTCTCGGGTTGCCGGAGGTCTTGGCCGACGTCGCCGACCCGGACGCGGTCCGGACCGCCGTAGCCGGACACGACGCGGTCGTGCACTTGGCCGCTAAGGTCAACGTGGTGGGACCTGAGGCGGAATACCTGAGGGTGAACGTCGAGGGAACCCGGGCCATCATCGACGCTTGCCTGGCAACTGGAGTGGAACGCATGGTCCATGTCTCATCGCCGTCGGTGGCTCATCCCGGCAAGCCAGTCGTAGGCCGCGATGCCGATCCTGCCGACCCAGTGTCCGCGCGGGGACCGTACGCTCGCACTAAGGCGATGGCGGAGCAGCTTGCGCTCGGCGCCGACTCTGCCGAGCTAGCGGTCGTTGCGATCCGGCCGCACTTGGTGTGGGGGCCGGGCGACAGGCAATTAATTGCCCGGGTCGTCGATCGGGCCCGGCGCGGCAGGCTGCCGCTCATCGGTTCGGGGGCGGCGTTGATCGACACGACGTACCTGACCAACGCGGTGGATGCCCTGGTGGCGGCGCTGGACCGTTGTAGGGCCGCGCGCGGCCGGGCGCTGGTGGTCAGCAACGGCGAACCCCGTCCCGTAGCCGAGATGCTGGCAGCGGTCTGCCGAGCGGCGGGCGTAGACGTGCCGAAGCGGCACGTTCCGGTGCGGCTGGCCCGGGTTGGTGGAGCTGCGGTCGAATCCTTATGGGCGCTGGGCGACCGTGTCTCGCTGGCAGGGGCATCGCAGGACGATCCGCCCATCACCAGCTTCCTGGTTGAGCAGTTGTCTACGGCCCACTGGTTTGATCAGCGAATCACCCGCGAGCTCCTGCGTTGGCGGCCGCGCGTGACCATCGACGAGGGTCTGGCGGAGCTGGAGCGCTGGTATGCGACAAAGGCCTCTCAGCTAGTGGCGCGGTGACAGGAGAAGGAGTGAAGGTCGCGGTCGTCGGAGGAGGTTCCACCTACACGCCTGAGCTGGCCGACGGGCTCGCGAGGCTGCAGCACCTCGTGAACGTTGAGGAGCTGGTGCTAACCGATCCCGATGAGGACCGGCTCAGTTTGGTGGGCGGTATCTCGCAGCGCATCTTTGCAAAATATGGACATCCGGGAAGTATCACGTTCACCACTGATCTTGATCAGGCAGTCGCCGATGCTGCGATTGTGCTGATCCAGCTCAGGGTCGGCGGCCAAGCGGCCCGCCTGCTGGATGAGACCCTTCCTGTGAAATGTGGCTGTGTCGGTCAAGAGACGACTGGTGCCGGCGGATTGGCCAAGGCGCTGCGTACCGTGCCAGTGATCTTGGAGATCGCCGAACGAATTTCCGGACTGGCAGCCAAAGACGCCTGGATCCTGGATTTCACCAATCCAGTGGGAATAGTCACCCGTGCTCTGCTTGATCATGGTCATCGCGCAGTGGGGCTCTGCAATGTCGCGATCGGTAATCAGCGGGCCGCCGCGGGATTGCTCGGTGTTGAGCCGGCCAACGTGACACTTGATCATTTCGGACTCAATCACCTGACGTGGACCAGACGGGTGCTGGTCAATGGACAAGATCAACTGCCCGAGCTGCTGAACACTTCGGCGGATGCGCTGGCGGACCGGTCAGGGCTTCCCGCAGAGGTGCTGCGCCGGCTGGGAGTCTGGCCGTCGTACTACCTGCGCTACTTCTACGAACATGATCATGTAGTAGAGCAGCAGCGTACGCAGCCTTCTCGGGCTGAAGAGGTGGTCGAGATCGAGCGCCAACTGTTGGACATCTATGCCGATCCAGCGGTCGACCAGAAGCCCGATCTGCTTCGGCGGCGTGGCGGTGCCTATTACTCAGAGGCCGCCGTGGATCTGATGGCGTCCTTGATCAGCGATCAATGTGATGTACAGGTGGTCAACCTGCGTAACGACGCCACCTTTTCTTTTCTTGCTGATCATGTCGTGATCGAGGTACCGGCACGGATCGGCCGTCACGGCCCGCTGGCTGAGCCCGTGCCGCCCATTGATCCGTTGTATGCCGGACTCATTGCGCACGTCTCCGCGTACGAGGAGCTGGCACTTGATGCTGCCATTCGCGGCGGCCGGGAACGGGTATTCCGGGCGTTGCTGGCTCACCCGCTCATTGGCCAACACCAGCTCGCAGACGAACTGACCGATCTACTCATTGCCGCCAATCGTGATCATCTGCGGTGGACGGCGTGACGGCTGCCGTTCTGGCGATCGATGGCGGCAACAGCAAGACCGATGTCTGCTTGTTCTCCGCCGAAGGCAAGCTGCTCGGGTACGTACGCGGGCCTGGATCCAACCATCAGAACATCGGCATCGACGCGGCCTTCGACGTCCTTTCACGCCTGGTCGTCGAGGCCGCCGATGAGGCCAAGATCAATATGGGATCAACACTCGCGCAGTATGCCGCGGTCTATCTCGCTGGAGCGGACTTTCCGCGCGAGATCGAGATGCTGCAGCAGCGTGTTTCAGCGGCTCGCTGGGCAACAGAGGTTTCCCTGGACAACGACACCTTCGCGCTGCTACGCGCCGGCACCAGAGCCGCGAACCGGATAGCAGTGGTATGTGGCGCCGGAATCAACTGCGTGGGCGTCTCGGCGGCAGGCAGGCTAATTCGATTCCCTTCCGTGGGTCCCGTCTCCGGAGACTGGGGCGGGGGAACGGCCCTCGGTATCGAAGCACTTTTCCTTGCGATACGCGCAGAGGACGGTCGTGGCCAGCCGACCGCGCTGCGTAGCGCGATCATGGAACATTTCGGCACCGCCTCCGTAGTGGAGGTGACGGCGGCGCTGCACTTTGGTGAGATCCCGCAGTGCCGGCTGCATGAATTGGTCCCTGTACTGCTGCATATTGCCGCCTCCGGCGATGAGCCCGCTGCGGCGGTGGTCGAGCGGCAGGCAGAGGAGGTGTTCTTGCTCGGCCGCGCGGCTCTCGACCGGCTTGATCTACGCGGTCAGCCGACCGACGTCGTGCTCGGCGGCGGAGTGCTGGCAAGTCGCGATCCGCTCCTCATGGACGGCATATCGCGGCGGTTTGCGGCGCACGCTCCTGAAGTCGATCTGCTGGTGATAGATGACCCGCCGGTGGTGGGCGCGGCTCTGCTCGGTTTGGATGCACTCGGCGCCTCCCCCGATGCAGAGACTGCAGCCAGAACGGCCCTGCTAACACGTATCCATGATCAGTCAGGCCGATGAGTAACGAAGATCGCGTTGCTGGGATCGCCCGGGGCGTCGTACACCTCAACGGGACCGAAGCCGGCGTCGATGAGCAGTTGCCGAGCCACCTGCTCGCCCCAGCCAGTACCTAGCCCGGCGCCGCCCTCGGCGAGCGAGACCGTCATGCAGTGCAGCAAGCTGATCGAATACAGCATCGGAGCAAGCGGGTTGTCGATGTTCTCCTCGAGGTTGCTGGAGATCCGGGGCTCATCCATCAAGAAAAACCCTCCAGGCTCCAAGATCGAGTAGATGGAGATGAGCGCCTCGAGCGGCCGTGCCTGATCATGCACCGCGTTGAAGACAAACACGGCACCGAACGACTCGTCAGAGGTCAAGGTCGCCGCGTCCGCCACCTGGAATGAGACGTTACTGAGTTCTGCTGCCCGGGAATTCGCAACGGCGATTGCGTCGGCGTCGTGGTCGTAACCGACGAACGTCGAGCGCGGGAACTGGCGCGCCATCACGAGCATGCCATTGCCCGTACCGCAGGCCACATCGGCGACCCGTGTGCCCGTCTCAAGCTTCTCCACCAGGCCCGAGGCTAGGGGGAGAACATGCGGGACCAAGATGTCCCGATACATCGGCTGCCACAAGACGTCAAAGACCTCGTGGACCTCTGGCAGGTAGGCGGCCCACGGCACGCCCCCGCCGTCGGTGAAGCACCTGGCAACCGCGTCGGCCTGCCGGTTGATCAAGGAAATGAAATACGCCAAGGGAGCCAGGTTTTCATACGTGTCACCGGTCAGCACGGCGGCGTGCTCTGAGGGCAGCCAGAAGCGTCGGTCATCAGCGTTGTACTCGAAGATGCCGGCGGTTGCCATCGCCGCCAGCCATTCGCGGACATACCGTTCCTGCAGTCCGGCACTGTGGGCGAGCTCGACAGATGTCGCCGGGCCCGCGGCGGCGACCTCGAATAACCGGGTGCGGCGGCCGATGTCAATCAGAGCAGTGAGCAGCCCGCCTGTCATGGTCTCGATGATCTTGAAGGTGAACTCTTCGACGGCAGCTGCGTCGATGTCAGTCTGTTCGGTGTCTGTTGGTTGGATGATGGTCATGGCCCGACGCTACGGAGCGGGAGCGGCGAGACGCATGGGGCGGACACCCCATCTTTTGCGATGCGGTTCAGAGCAGACCGTGCCGGGTCGCGAACAAGCTGGCCATGGCCCGATTGGAGACGCCGATCTTGGCGTAGATGTGCTCGACGTGGTTGTTGGCCGTCTTACGGGAAATCACCAGGTGCTCGGCGATCTCCTTCTGCGACATGCCCCGGGCGATGTGTCGCAATACCTCAACCTCGCGCGCAGTGAGTCCGGCCGGCCACTCTCGATTTCGTCGGACCCGGTGGCCCGCTGCTCGGAGTACAGCGTCGACGGCGGCACCATCAAGGCGTCCCAACCTCACCTCAACCCGCAACCGTGACGCGACCCTGTCGGCATCGAGAGCCTCTCGGTGCGGTCGCGGCTCTGACCAGGCTTGGTAACAGTCGGCCACCGCAAGTAGCCGTCCTTCTGGCGTGAGTGATTCGGCCGTGCTTCCTCGTGGATACCCAGAGCCGTCGAGGCGTTCATGGTGCTGTGCCGCGACCGGCGCGAGACGCGCAAGGGCCGGAACTGACAGCAGGATGCGATCGGTGTAGTAGGGATGTAGCCGTACCCTTTCCATCTCTCCGGCTGTGAGCGGCGCCCGTTTATCCCAGATCGCATTGGCCACACCCATTCGACCAAGGTCGTGCACTAGCCCGGCTCGGCGTACCGTTTCGACCTCCGCGCCAAGTTCGCCCGCCGCGCCGGCCGTGAGCTCAGCGACACCGCGTGAGTGCCCCAGGGTGAATGGCGACTTCAGGTCCACGAAATCTGCGACGGCCAGCAACACCCTGTCGAGCTCGCCGTCGGCGAGCTCTCGGCTCGCTGTCGGGGCCTTGCTCATCACGGCGTCCCACGTCGTTACCTGATGCAACTGAGTGAAGATCATGTCAGCTTCGACCTCGAACAGTTTGACGAGAGTCGGGTCGAACTGCCCGCCACTTCGGGCGCGGGCCACGCCGACGGCGGCCGTTACGCCACCGGTGTGGTAGAACACCGCGGCGACATCCGCGAGATGGACCAGACGGGACGAGAGCAGCAGTTCCTCGCCTTTGACGCCCTCGGGCTCGCCCTTGCCATCCCAACGCTCAAAAGTCTGCGCGACGCTGTCCCGGACGGCATCGGAGAGCCCAAGATCGTTACTGAGCGCGGAGGCGGCGCGCCAGTGGTTTCATACATGTGCCCGAGGTCATGCCTTCCGTCAGCGAGGAAGCCAACTCCGGCTTTGACCCGCTCCCCGAGCGGCCGCCCGTCGCCGATATGGCGCAGCAGGAACCCGACAGTGCCGAGAATGTCCCCGTCGTCGACGTAAGCGGCCTCATGCTTGAACGTCTGGTCGTCCCCGAACCACTTCGCCTGCTCGTACGCGTCAACGTGGCACCCCAACCAGGCGAGCATGGAGGCGTAATAGACGACTTCGCGTTCGCCCTCATCCATCCCGAGGCGCTCCGCAAGGTGCAACGCGATATGCGTCTGGCGGAGCACGTGCTCAGTCGGGTGACCCAGCCCTAGGTCGGCACCGAACGATAACGCGGCGAGGAGCTCTGTCATGCGTACGCCGGAACCTTCCACGTCCCGATTGTCTTGCCAGAGGCCAAGCGGCAGACCATCGGCCGACCGGCACACTCCAGTCCTCGATGGTTGCCGCAGCGAGTGTGGGACGGCAAGCATGGACGGGTGACGAAGCGACAACACCGCGCCGACAGGTTCATCGAGCCAGATTCTGATCCGCGGGAGGGTGGGGTATCACTCGGTGACGAGCGTTCGACGCTCACCGAATATCTGCGCGGTCAGCGGCTCACTTTGCGGATAAAATGCGAGGGCCTGGATGCCGCTCAGCTCGCGCGCCGCGCGGTCGAGCCGTCAACAATGTCGCTGTTGGGTCTAGTGCGACATCTCGCCGAGGTCGAGCGCAGATGGTTCCGACAGCGGTTCGCAGGCCAGGACGTAGCGAATCGCTATCAGTCCGATGATGAGCCTGACGGCGACTTCGACGGTGCCGTACCCGATCAAGCGGTGGTCGATGAAGCGTGGGCCGCCTGGCAGGAGGAGGTCACGTTCGCCGAGCAATTCGCCCGTGACACCGACCTCAACTTTGTCGGCCGGGATGGCGCCGGCGAACCGATCTCACTGCGAGAGCTCCTGGTTCACATGATCGAGGAGTACGCCCGCCACAACGGTCACGCTGACCTGCTGCGCGAGCGAATCGACGGACGGATTGGTCAATAGGGTATGGAGATGAGCGTGACCCCAACCCCAACATCAGAATGGACAGGCCCGACTCGTTTCTTAGCTCCCACGGAACCGCGGGCCCTAGCCGACGGCAGTAAGCGCTACGAAGGCCTCACCTATGCCGTTGCTCCTGGATACCGGCCGCTGCAACTGGACCTCTGGGTTCCGGCCTCGGCAACTTCGCCGCCGCTAGTTGTGTGGATTCACGGCGGTGGATGGATGTTTGGCGATCGGCGCTACCTCCCCGAAACGCTACGGCCGAATCAGCTCTTCGAGGAGCTGGTAGCGGCGGGTCTCGCCGTCGCCACGATCGACTACCGGCACGCGCTGGAGGCCCACTTTCCAACCCAGTTGCATGATGCGAAAGCCGCCATTCGCTATCTTCGGGCGCACGCTGACGTATTGGGCATTGATACCACCAAGATCGGAGTGTGGGGCGAGTCCGCCGGCGGACACCTTGCGGCGCTGGTCGGGCTGACCGGGGAGCACGCCGAGCTCGAGGGTGCTCTTGGTGTGCTTCGTCAATCGAGTGCGGTCGATGTCGTTGTCGACTGGTATGGCCCTGCTGATCTTGCATTGCAGCCCCGGGAGGGCCGCAGCCCGGCCGTCATGGCCATGCTGCCACCAGAGATGCTCACGCCGCCGGAGGAACTGCTCGCCGGTGGAAACGATGATCACAGACTGGCAGTTGCCAGTCCGTTGACCTATGTCACACCGGCCGCTCCGCCGTTTTTGCTCATCCACGGCACTGCCGACACGGTGGTGCCGTATGAGCAGAGCGAAGTCTTGACCAAAGCACTGACCGATGCCGGCGTGCCGGCTCGGCTGGTCCCGATCGACGGTGCCGAGCACATCTTCAACGGTCACGACGACGTTGATGGCGTGGTTCGGCTCTCGGTCGACTTTCTGGCCAAGGCGCTTCGGTGATCAAAGGACCTACCAACGAACGGGCAACTCCCGTACGCCGTTGACCGGACCGTCTCCACGGAAGGTTAGATCGGACACCGGCGCTGCTAACGACAGGGTCGGGAACCGCTGCAGCAATGCCGGGAAGGCGACAGACATCTCCAGCCTGGCCAGCTGCTGGCCGAGACACTGGTGGATGCCGTGGCCAAAGGTCAAATGAGCTTGCGGCTGCCGGGTGACATCGAAAACGTCCGGATCGGCGAGGAAGTTGGCATCCCGGTTGGCGGACGGCAGCGACACCATAGCGACATCGCCGGCCTCGAGAGTCTCATCGCCGATGATCATGTCTTTCAGGATGATCCGGGGTGTTCCGGTGTGCACGATGCTCAGGTAGCGCAAGATCTCTTCCACCGCGCCGGTGATCATCTCAGGATCGTCGCGGACCAGCGCTAGCTGATCAGGATGCTGAAGGAGCAGCAGGGTACCCAGCCCGATGGTGTTGGAGGTTGTCTCATGGCCGGCGACTAACAAGATGTTGCCGATGCCGACCAGTTCCTCGTCGGTTAGCTCAGCGGCATGGTCCCGGATCAGCATGCCGAGGATGTCATCGCCAGGATCTTCTCGATGGCGATCAACCAGTGACTGCATGTAAGCATTCATTTCGTGAGTGTTTTGGGCCTGCTGCTGCCGCGTAGCGGAGGCATCGAGCATGATGTCGCTGCGGCGTTGAAACTCGTGTTGATCTTCGAACGGCACACCGAGCAGCTCACAGATGACCAGCGACGGCAATGGCAGAGCGAACGCCTCCATCAGATCGGCAGGTGGCCCAGTCGCCTCCATCTGATCAAGGAACTTCGTAGTGATCTCCTCGACGTAAGGACGCATCGTGGTAAGCCGGCGCATCGAAAACTGCGCTGTCAGCATGCGGCGGATCCGGGTGTGATCAGGTGGATCTAGCGAAACGAGGAAGCCCGGCTGCGCCGCCGCCGATCCAACTCGGCCGAGGGAGTTGCTGGTGTCGCGGCTGGCCAGCAGTTCGCGCGCGTCGGCGTACTTCGTGATCAACCACATGGTCAACGAACCGCTTGCGGGCAGGGCACGTCGTACGCCGAAGACCGGTTGCTCGGAGCGGATCCGTGCCAACTCTGGTGCAGGGTTGATCGGATCGTGTGGATCCCGATGTGAGCGCGGCCAAGACAACGGCTCCGATGTGGTTGGCATGGGTCCAGACAACACCCTTCCGCCAAAGGGTCAGCCTCGCTATGAGTGGGGTGAGCGCGAAGTATCAGAGGAACCCTGCGGTGAACGCGTAAGAGGGGCAAGCACCACTGCCAGCAGTGCGCCGACGGTCGCCGCTCCACCGTGGATATCACCGATGATCAAGAGCAGCGCCGCCCCAGCGAGGCAGACTGTTCCGAGAACCCGCTGCACACCGACGCCACGTAACACGGCCATTACGGCGATGGATGCGGCCAGGCTAAATGCCGCCACCGAATTACCAGCACCGATGGGCTGGACAATTTTGCCCCATAATTCGCCGCCGAGCGCCCCAGTCAAGGCGATAATCGTCCAGCGCATCAGGCCCCACACTTGCTCGGCAGCAAATCCGATCAACGCCAGGGCGACCAAGTTGAATATGGCGCCGGCGACGCTGCCATCTTGAACCACCAGAGAGGTGAATAGTCGCCAAACTTGACCCTCGGCGATGAGAATCCAATTACGCTCCAGATTGTCTAGAAACCACGGCGCCACCGTGAATTGGGCCAGAGTCGGCACTCCGACGATGATCACGGCGATCGTCGTAGCCCATGGCCATTGCGTTGTAACCCTCGACAGCGGACGCATCCGGGCAGCGGCGAAAGCGGTCGTCAGTACGACGGCGTACAGCATGGCGAGGAGGCCAGCGGTCACGCTCTTGATCTTGCCGCTGCAAATACGAGCAGCTCCACGCCGAACCGCATCACCGATCCCACGTGCATTGGCGCGCTTGGTGCAACAATGAGGCCCCAGACCACTGCAGCAACAAGCGGCACAGCAATCGCCAGTAGAATCCGACCGGCAAGATGCAGCTTCGTAGTCGCGCCCCAGTAGGCAAGCGACGCCAACGCGCACAGCTCCAAGAGAAGCCGCAGCACCAGATTGGCCGACTTCACGACTTCCATGCTGCTTCCCTTGCTGTGGTACCGGATTAGATACCCAGCGCGTCGAGTGCAAGAACAATTGCCCCCGAGAGCAGCAACGCACCAGCGACAAGCGATGGTGTCACGCGCCCGCCTTGCGGTGGCAGCGAGCGCGCTGCTCGCCAGTAGAGGAAGACTCCGGCTACAAACAGTGCGGCCTCTAGCACGATTGAGGCGACCGGGACTCTCCATAACCCGAAACCAAGCAGTGGAAGATCACCTACGTTTCCCGGCAGGATCGGCATGTCGCCGCGATGGACGATGAGATCAAGCACCCAGTGCGAAAACGCCAGTCCGCCAAGTAGCAGGCCGAGCCGTCGATCCCAGCGCCACCATGCGACAGCGCCGAATATGGCCGACAACACCAGTGCGCCCACGAACGAGTGGGTGTAATCGGCGTGAATGACCGATGTGCCGTAGCCGCCCCCTGGCGGCGTCTCAATGGTCTCGATGTTGAGCAACACCAGCGGTACGAAAACCACGTCGAGCCACATTGTGGCCAGCATCAAGGACCACAACGGCGCCCGATAGTCCGCCGACTTGGCCCCGGCAGCCACGCCGAAATGCCCTGTGATCACCTGTGTTGCCTTTTAGGTCTGCGCGGCCAGGGCAGCCGTCTATCCAGGAAGCCGCATAGACCGATAAACAGTGCCAGTCCGACAAAGAACGCCACTCCGACCTCCCGAAGATAAAGTAATCAGCCTATCGTCCAGCTTCCCGAGAACTGCTGGCGAATGAATGTCCCTGCGCTCGGATGAGGTCGATTTGCCAGCAGTTTCTCTCTGGTTCGAATCGCTCATGAGCCCTGCATATGCAAGTGGTCATAAACGACATCAGATTCGCAAGATTCAATGTCGTTGTTGACCACTTACGCAATAGAGGCGTTGCCGCAGGAACGGCTTACCCTGAGCCTCGGATAGTAGCCTGCTCGTACGCGCGCCCGGCAATGCGCTTGGGCACATGTCTGCCACGCACGGCGTACTCCCGCGCCCGGTGGCTGGACAGGGCGAGCAGCACCATAATGCTGATACCGACCGTCGGCAGGCTGGTGGCTAGCGTCACCACCTCAGACCGGTTTGCATTGCCTACAAACGCCCCGATGGTTGTAAATACGGATGACAACATGAGCACCAGGCGCGCCCAATTGCGGCCGGCGAATACGGCAAGCGCTAGACCGATTTCGACGAGGCAGTAGAGGGCGATCACGCTTCCAGCGATGATCAACGCAGGACGGCCGCCCTCGATATCCACCCCTTCCAGCCCTTGCACATACTTCGCCGGCAGCAGCAGCAAGAGCAGCGCGAGGGGCAAGAAGATGAGCCCGCGAAAGAACGCGACACCTGCGCCGAAGACGATCTGAGCGGGCCGCTTGTCTCGGCTGTCAGTGTGTTCCACCTTGGCGATCTCGGGTACATCGACCCGCCGCACATCGATTATCGGGAGGTTCCCATCAGTGATGATCGAGTCGCCGCCGCCGTTTCGTGCGTGATAGCCAGTGGAGAAATTCTCGATGACCTCAACCTCAACCTCTGGCGAACCGGCCTGGGCTGCCTGCACGATGTAGTCGCGCTCGATGTCGGTGTCTTCTTCGATCTTGTGGGTCACCTGGAGCGTGAACAAAGACAGGCCGACACTCCTGTCATAGGTACCCGCCGCAAGCCAGTCCACGGCGTATCCGCCAGGAAGCATCCAGCCCTCAGGACAGCGCCAGAACCGTACGTGGTGCCGCTTGGATGGGCTGCCGGCCACCTCTTGTTGGTAGGCGAAGTCTTGTTGCCGATCGAAGAGATGTAATGGACTGACCGGTGCTTCGTCGTAGCTGCGCCGCCTCAGCGTTGACCTAAAGATTCGCATCCCGCTGTGCAGACTCAGGTCGTCGGCGCGCGTCCAACCCGCCCGCCTCATGACGGTGTGAACCTGCGCCTCATGACCGCGCAGCGCCAGATTGACCGGGTCGCCGAGGAGCCCGTCGCTGGTACGGGCTCGCCCGATGAAGTAGCCCGGCACATAGACCCGAGTCAAGATGCGGTGCAGTCTGGGCAGCAGCAGGTAAGTAAGGATCACCCAGAACACGATCAACATCAGCATCGGCCAGCCTGGCTGGATGCCTTCTCGAAGCACCAAATATGCCAGCCAGATGGTCGCGAGACCCGCGAAGGCGAACAGAATCCCATCGATGATGTCCATCAACGAGGGTCGCCGCTCCCGGCTGCGCCGGATCGCCATGCACTTATTGTTGTGATCAACACAATCCACACTCAAGGGGCAGGGGCAATGGAGCTCGATCGGACGTACCGCAGCAGCGTTGAGTTTTGGAAGAGCACGGTGAAGGCCACATCTTCCGACTGGTCGCGGCCGACGCCGTGTACGAATTGGGACGTCCGTGCGTTGGTCAACCACGTCGTGGGTGAAGATCGCTGGACCCAGCCCTTGGTGGACGGCAGAACGATCGCCGACGTGGGTGACGCCTTGGACGGCGACTTGCTCGGAGACGACCCCAAGTCCACAGCACTGGGTGCGGCCGACGAGGCACTGACGGCGGTTGCCGAGAGGCTTCCGGCGGGTGGCAAGGTGCACCTCTCCTACGGCGAAGAGGACATTGAAGAGTACATCCGCCAACTCGTCGCCGATCACCTTATTCACGGCTGGGATCTTGCGGCCGCAACTGGTCAGCAGCGCACTCTCGACCCTGAACTGGTGTCGGAGGTCGCTGCTTGGTTTCATGATCGTGAGGACATCTACCGCTCGTCCGGCTCGATAGCGGACCGGCCAAACTCAGCGAAGGGTGGGGACCCGCAATCCGATCTGCTGATCGCCTTCGGCCGTAATCCGGATTGGACTCCCCGGTGATCGCGCGCCGCTGTCCTGGACGAGTGAGCGAGCAGACATGCCTTTCGTCTGCAAGCGAGCGAGGAAGGCAGCGGCTTTCAGCGCGATCACCAGCGAGCGAAGCGAGCAATCAAACAGAGCTCCTTAGCGCGTGTACGCGCTGACCCCGAGTAACTGGTCGACTGTGGTGAAGCGATAGCCCCGATCGGCGAGCCGGTCGATCAACGGGCCGACCGCAGCAACGGTTTGGTCGCGCGGACCGCCGCGCGCCTCCCGGCCGTCATGGAAGATCAAGATCGCGCCCGGCCTAGTGAGCCTGGCCGCCGAATCAGTGAGCTTCAGGGCAGCCGGTTGGAAGATCTCCAGAGGGTGGACGAAGGTTCCTGACACAGCTTGCAGCCGATGCTGTCGCAGACTGCCCAGGAGCCACGGCCAATGGCAGAGCCATGGCGGCCGATAGAGCGCCGGCGTCACTCCGGCGACCGAGTAGAACACTTCCTGCGACCGAGTGATCTCGATTTCTTGCCGGGGCTGCTTGGCATAGCTGGTGAACGAGTGACTGTAGCTGTGGTTGCCTAGCACGTGGCCGCTTTGCACCACGCGGCGAGTTGTGGAAGGAAAACGCTGCGCGCAACGGCCCACCTGAAAAAAAGTTGCCTTGACTTGGTAGGCGTCCAAGGTGTCAAGCAGCCGCGACGTATACGGCTCATTGGGCCCGTCATCGAAGCTCAGCGCGACTACTTTTTCTTCCGTCTCGATCGCGTACGGGAAGGAGCCGAACACTTGGGAGCGAGGCCGGAAGCCGGTCCAGTACGCCGCTGTCCCCAGCGCTGATACACCCAGTGCGGCGGTCCTTGCCGCCGTTGCCAGTCGGCTCACGGGCCGTGCCAGAAATTCGCGAGGCTGTCCATGGCTGCGTCTCCGGCACCGGCTGCGAAGCCCAGAGAGGTGAGCCCGACCAGTACGATCCCGAGAACCGCCCGCCGACGGGCCCACACCGGCACCAGCGGCCGTAGCCGCTCCTGACGAAACGCCGGTGCCATTCCAAACGTCTGCCGCTGGGAGAGGCGATTGAGCCAGTACGCGAGCAGGTAGAAGACCAGGAAGCTCACGAAGATGTTGTAGAGAAGTCCGCGCTGCAATCGACGTGCCGAGGTGGTGACGACGTTGTGCCGATCCCAGCTCACCAACCCGCGTCGCCGCAGCCGGCGAAGGAGATCAAGCTCGTCACCACCCTGGGTGAGGTTGAGGTCATAGCCCGGAAAAGCGCTACGTCGTACCGCGATGTTGGTGGCACTCACATAAAAAACGAATCCTGTGAGGGCATGGATGACAGCGACCAAACCAAAAAGCAACGCGGGATACGCCTTGGCCCACCACGATGGGTTCTGATAGCGGCAAGGGCCGGCAATCGCAATCACTTGGTCTGAGATGGCGAAGCCGGCCTCGATGGTACGCAACCAGTCTCGCGGCTGCGTGGTATCGGCATCGGTTGAGACGATGATCTCGCCTCGAGAGCAATCAACGCCGCGCTGGCGGGCCGCACAGACGCCCTGTTCAGGCTCGCTGACTACGCGTACCCCAAGCCCCGCGGCAACAGCCGCCGTATCGTCAGTGCTGTTGTTGTCGACAACGATGATCTCGTAGTTCCCGTCGTAATCCTGATCCCGCAAGGCGTGCAGAGCGCGACCTATGTATGCCGCTTCGTTGTACGCCGGGACGATGACCGAGAACCGGATATGGTCCCCCGGTGGTTCCATCCCACTCCTTCACCCATCACCACCCGCGCTAGCGGTGGTGTCGACCCATTTGGTGCGAAGCCAACACAACACTTTAGGGGAACCGACCTGCCGCCGCGGAAGGTCTGGACAGAACCCCCGGTCCAACCTGTCAGATTAGATCCAGCTCCTAAACCACATGCGCGACAACCAGTCCGGGTAAGGCACAAGTTCGTCGGTGAGGATCGGATAGATGTAGGCGAAGTTGGCAGCGACCAGCGCCACGAATGCCCCGATGACGATCGCAGCCACCATGCGCCGATCTCCGGCTTGGGCATCGCCTAGCATCCAGCCCGCACAAAGCGCGACAGCCATCACCGAGAACGGAATGATCGCGATCGCGTAGAAGAAGAATAGTGGACGTGAGTCAAAGACGAACCACGGCAGCCAGCTGCTCAAGACACCGACAACCGGAATTCCGAAGCGCCAATCTCGACCTCCGACCCACAAGATCACCGCCGCCACCAGTGCGAAGATTGCAACCCACCACAGTGCGGGGGTTCCCACACCGCTGATCACCCGAATGCAGTTCTCGGGCCCGAGGCAGCCGTCGGTTCCTGGTTTGATGTTGTTGACGGCGTCGATCCCGATGGGGCGAGCCACAATGAGCCAGCCAGCCGGGTCGGCACGATAGGTGTGCTGGGCGTTGTTGATGAAGTCGCCAGTATGGAAGTTCCAGATGTCGTACTGGTAGTGCAGCAGCGATGCAAGCGGCTTGCCGAGCAATCTGACCGTGACATGGTCTGGATGCTCTGCGCCCCACACGCGGTCGTAACCGCCGGTGGTCGTCAACCAGCTGGCCCAGGTGCCGACGTACACCGCCAGGCCAACGACCACCAGTGAAAAGAAGGCGGGTATGCCGTCTCTCACTACTGCAAAGTTGGTACGGGAGCCGGCGCCGGCGAGGCGTCGGGCACCCACATCCCAAGCGAGGGAGAGCAGCGCGAATGCCGCTAGCGGGAACAGGGCGTTCCATTTGGTTCCGAGGGCAAGTCCGAAGCAGATACCGGCGGCGATACGCCAGGGCCGCAGCATGAGGGCAGGGCCGAACCTCCCGCCAAGATCAGACAGATCGTGGTGCTCGAGATAACTGGCAAGGCGGTTGCGGAACCATTCCCGATCCGCGACCAAGCAGGCGACAGCAGCCACCAGAAAAAACGCCATGAAGATGTCGAGTAGCGCCGTCCGCGACATGACGAATGCGAGGCCGTCAAAAGTCAGCAGCAGACCGGCCAAACCGGCGATCATGGTCGACTTGGACACCCGTCGGACCATCCGGATGGTGACCATGATCAGCAGAGTTCCGAAGACCAGCGAGGCAAACCGCCAACCGAAGGAGTTCATGCCAAAGAAGTGCTCGCCGACGGCGATCAACCACTTACCGAGCTGGGGATGCACCACGAACGCAGGACTGTCCTGCATCACATCGACATTGCCGGTAATGATCTTGGAGTTGGCATCGCTTGGCCAGTCGCGCTCATAACCGAACTTCAGCAGTGAGTACGCGTCCTTGGCGTAGTAGGTCTCGTCAAAGACCAGTTTGTTGGGATAGCCGAGGTTGACGTAACGAATTACGAAAGCGATTGCCCCGATGATCAGTGTGACGATCCAACCGTTGACGCGATCAGTCGGCATCGCGACCCGGAGCCGCTCGATGGTGCTTGGCGGGTCGGGCGGCCAGTCCGGTAAGACGCGCGGTTCTGCGGAGCCGTGGGTGAAGCTTGCTGACGCTCCCACGTACCCCCTCTCAGGCTCCACGACTTGGCGCGTCACTCGCCCATCGTAGGTGGACCGGATCTGCACGACTCATCACCGACCATCCTCCGTCGCTCGCCTCCAAATAATCTGGGGCTGTGGCGCAAGAAGAGTCGGCGGGTGGTGTGGTGCTCGCTGCGACGCCCATCGGTGACGTGGCCGATGCATCCCCAAGGCTGGTTGCGGAGCTTACCAATGCCGATGTAATTGCGGCCGAAGACACCCGCCGGCTGCGCCGGCTGCTCGAACGGCTCGGAGCCCAGACCAGCGCCCGAATCGTGTCCTACTTCGATGGAAACGAATCCAAACGCACCGATGACTTGATCAGTCTGCTCGAGCATGGGGCTCGAGTCGTTGTGGTAAGTGACGCAGGAATGCCAACAGTGTCGGATCCCGGCTATCGCCTAGTGACGGCCGCGATAGCACGCGGCTTCCGTGTCACTGCCGTACCCGGCCCGTCTGCTGTACTCACCGCCTTGGCGGTGTCGGGACTCCCGGTTGACAGGTTCTGTTTCGAAGGCTTTCTGCCACGCAAGGCCTCCGAGCGTCAGCGCCGGCTCCGGGGATTGGCTACCGAGCCGCGAACCATGGTCTTCTTCGAAGCTCCACACCGGATGTCCGCCACACTCTCCGCGATGGCAGAGGCCTTTGGAGTTGAGCGTCCAGGCGCCGTGTGCCGTGAGCTGACCAAGACGTACGAGGAAATTCGTCGGGGATCCCTGCAGGAGCTCGCGGATTGGGCAAAATCGGAGGTACGGGGCGAGGTGACCCTCGTGATAGGCGGCGCATCCAAGGCACTCGCCGATCTGGAATTAGCAGCCCAAGAGGCGGGCGAACTTGCCGCTGGCGGGATGAAGCTGAAGGCCGCTGTGGCGCAGGTGGCTGGGCAACATGGCCTGCCGAAGAACGCCCTCTATGACCTCGCGCTGAAAACGCATCACCAGCGTCGTCCCTGAGCCCCATAAGTGGGCCGAATTGCCCGATGGGTGTTGCGAATTCAGCGAATGAAAGGGTTAGCGCGTGCAACTGCCTGACCTACCCGAGCCGCTGCCAGTGCCGGTGGTCGACTCGCACTGCCACCTCGATTCCGCGCAGGCCAAGTCTGGCCTCGAGCCGGAGGATGCCATCCGGCTGGCTGCTGAAGTGGGTGTCACCAGGATCGTGCAGATCGGCTGTGATCCGGAGGGCTGCCGCTGGGCAATACAGGCTGCAGAACGCTGGCCGTCGGTGATCGCGGGAATCGCGATCCATCCCAATGACGCCGCGCGGATGGGTCCTGACCTGGCGGCCGGGCTGAAGCTGGTGGAGACGTTGGCGCGGCATCCGCGGGTCAGGGCAGTGGGGGAGACCGGACTGGACTACTACCGCACTCGTGACAGGGCTAGTCAGACGGTGCAGCGGGACGCCTTCGCGGCACACATTGCCTTCGCCAAGTCCTCTGGGAAGAGTCTGGTCATCCATGATCGCGACGCGCATGACGACATCCTTGACGTCCTTGACTCGGAGGGTCGGCCACCGCGCATCGTGATGCATTGCTTCTCCGGCGATGACCAGTTTGCCCGGGCTTGCCTTGATCGTGGCGCCTACCTGTCCTTCGCCGGCACGATCACCTTCAAAAACAACGATCATTTACGGCACGCGCTCAAAGCGGCCCCTCTTGATCGAATACTGGTCGAGACCGATGCGCCTTACCTTGCCCCAATGCCGCAGCGCGGAAAACCGAACGCGTCATATCTGATTCCGTACACCGCCCGCTACATTGCGACCACGCTCGGAATCGACTTGGAGCTGGTGTGCCAGGCGCTCAATGACAATGCCGATGCGGCCTTTGGTGGGAGCTGGTAGGGCATGGAGTTCGCAAAGGTCGTGCGGCGGCGCCGGATGATCCGTTCGTACGACGCAGGCCGGGCTGTACCGCAGGACGCGCTCGACGCGGTGCTCGGGGCAGGGTTGCGCGCACCTTCCGCCGGCTTTACACAGGGGGTCTCCTTTCTCGTGCTGAACTCCGCCTCAGACCGAGAAAGGTTCTGGCGGCTGACCGCCGATGGCGATAGCGCCTGGCTGCTAGGCATGCGGGAGGCACCAGCTCTTATTACGGTCTGGACGAGCCAAGAGGCCTATATGGATCGTTACGCCGAGCCAGACAAGGGTTGGACCGACCGAAATCCGGCGCGCTGGTCGGCACCGTACTGGTTCGTCGACGCTGGGATGGCAAGCATGGCAGCGTTGCTAGCGGCTGTCGATCACCGTCTCGGGGCCTGTTTCTTCGGGATCCCGGCTGACCGGATTGCCGCCGTACACGAAACCTTCGGTGTGCCGACAAGTCAGCTGAGCGTGGGGGTGATCAGCCTTGGTTATCCTGCCTCAGCCGGTGAGAAGCAGCGCATCATGGGCTCACCAACACGACGTCCGCGCAAGAGCCAAACCGAGCTCATTCACTATGGCGTTTGGTAAGGAGTGCGCGCGTCGACCAGGGATTTGGGGTATCCGCGGTGCTCTCCGTTATAATTTCGTAACACACGGTCGGGATTCAACGCCCGGCTGCGAACACATTGAGGTCCAGAATCACCGACGGACCGACTCGGGGGAATTGCTGTGCGCAAGATCATTCCTGTGGTCGCCGCTGGGGCGACCACGCTAGCGCTGGCCGGAACAACCTTTGGCTATGCCAATCTCAACAAGTCCGTGACACTGTCTGTCGACGGCCAATCTACGGAAGTCCGCACTAGCGCCGACACAGTGGGCGCTCTGCTGAAGACACGCGGGATCGAAGTCAGTGGCCACGACGTCGTAGCACCTGGCCCGGACGCAAAGCTCGACGATGGTACTCGGATTGCGGTGAAGTTCGGCCGCCAGGTCACCTTCACTATTGACGGTGTCGCGCAGAGCATCTGGACTACCGCAACGACAGTCGATGAGGCGCTTGCCGCGCTCGCCACAGATCTTTCCGGTGCGGATCTGTCCACCAGTCGCAGCTCCAGCATCGGACGGCAGGGCCTGACCATCGTCATTGCCACCCAGAAGAAGATCATCATCATCGATGCCGGCAAGAAGCGCACCGTCACAACCACCGGGCAAACATTGGCTGACGCCTTGGCTGAGCTCAAGATCAAGGTCGACGATGACGACAAGTTGAGTGCTGACCCGACGACGCGTCTGATCAATGGCGCCAAATTCACTTTCACTGACATTGAGATCACCACCAAGACTAAGAAGATCAAGGTCGACTTCGAGGTGGACCGCAAGGAGTCAAGCAAGCTCAACAAGGGTGTAACCAAGATCGACACGCGTGGAGAAGACGGCGTTCGCGCCGTGACCTACAAGATCGTTCGGCACAACGGCGACGTCGTCAAGCGCAAGAAGATCAAATCCAGGCTGATCACCAAGCCGGTGACCCAGGTGGTACTGGTTGGCACCGAGAAGACCACCTCTACCAAGAAGAAGAGTTCGGGTGGGTCCAGCACGCCGTCGGGCAGTGTCTGGGACAAACTCGCCGAATGCGAGTCCGGAGGCAACTGGGCCATCAACACCGGCAACGGCTACTACGGCGGCCTGCAATTCAGCCTCAGCACCTGGAGGGCGTACGGCGGCTCGGGCCTGCCGAGCGATGCCAGCCGAGAGGAGCAGATCGCGATTGCGAAGAAGCTCCAGGCAGATGCGGGCTGGGGTGCTTGGCCGGCCTGCTCGTCCAAGCTGGGTCTGCGTTAGCGCGTGGCCGATGGGCTGCTCGATGCCACGACGGTACGTCAGCTGGCGAGCCAGTTAGGACTGCGGCCGAGCAAGCAGCGTGGCCAGAACTTCGTTACCGATGCCAACACGGTGCGCAGGATTGTCGCCGCCTCAGGCGTTTCAGATGACGACGTGGTGCTCGAGGTAGGCCCAGGCTTAGGCTCGCTGACCCTTGGCCTGCTGCAAGCAGCCCGCCGCTTGGTCGCCATCGAAATCGATGATCGGCTCGCGGCCCAGCTGCCTCACACGGTCGCCGCGCGGCTTCCGGACCGCGCGGAGGCATTGACGGTGATCAACGCCGACGCCTTGCGGGTGACTGCGCTACCCGAACTGCCGACGGCCGTTGTCGCGAACCTGCCCTACAACGTTGCGGTGCCCGTCCTGCTGCACTTGCTGGCAACTTTCGACTCGTGGCAGCGGGGCCTGGTGATGGTGCAGGCTGAAGTTGCCGACCGGCTGGCCGCCAAGCCGGGATCCAAAACCTACGGCGTCCCATCGGTCAAAGTTGCCTGGTACGCCTCTGCCACCCGCGTCGGCACTGTGCCGCCGACCGTCTTCTGGCCGGTACCGAACGTCGAATCCGGGCTTGTGGCCATCGAGCGCCGTGCGCAGCCGGAGACTAGGGCTACGCGCGCCCAGGTATTCGCGGTCGTCGACGCGGCGTTCGGCCAGCGACGCAAGATGCTGCGCTCGGCACTGGCAGGGACAGCTGGATCCTCAACCGCAGCAAGCGCCGCCATAGCTGCCGCCGGTCTTGATCCCCAGATACGCGGCGAGATGCTGGGCGTCGGCGACTTCGCTCGCATCGCGGAGCAGCTGTTCGCCGGCTAGATAATCTCGCACTCATGGCTTCAACCAGTCCTCCGACTACCACCGTGCGGGTACGCGTGCCGGCCAAGATCAATCTCGCATTGCATGTGGGCGCGCCGCGCGCCGACGGTTATCACCCGCTCGCCACCGTGTATCAAGCGGTGTCGCTCTACGACGAAGTGGAGGCCAGCTGGGCCGATCCTGATGAGTTCCAGGTGAAGGTCAGGGGTGAGGAGGCCGATCAGGTGCCGCTTGATGAGTCCAATCTGGCGGTACGTGCGGCCCAGTTGCTCGCCCAGCACTACACACATGGAGATTCCCTGGGCGCTAGTTTGTCGATCAAGAAATCGATTCCGGTGGCCGGCGGATTGGCTGGCGGTTCGGCGAACGGTGCTGCGGCCTTGTTGGCCTGTGCGGCGCTGTGGAATCTGGAGGTCAGCGCCGAGCAGCTCAGGACGCTGGCCGCGGAGCTGGGCAGCGACGTGCCGTTCGCCTTGCTGGGTGGCACGGCCGTTGGGAGCGGTCGGGGAGAGGAGGTGACGCCGGCCCTGGCGCGCGGCACCTATCACTGGGTACTGGCGTTCGGACACCGCGGGCTGTCGACCGCGGCGGTCTACCGGCGCTTCGATGATCTGAACCCCCATGCGAGGCCTCCAAGGATTCCGGCCGACCTGATGAATGCTTTACGCAGCGGCGATCCGCGCCTGTTGGGCGCCGCGCTAAGTAATGATCTTCAGCCGGCCGCACTGGAGCTGCAGCCCCAACTGCGTACGCTGCTGCAGTCTGGCCTGGAATACGGCGCACTGGGCGCGCTGGTGTCCGGCTCGGGTCCCACGTGTGCCTTCCTGGTGGAGGGCGAGCAGGCGGCGGTGGATCTTTCGGTATCCCTGAGTGCGGAAGGCCTGTGCCGGACCGTCCGCCGTGCAACAGGTCCAGTTGTGGGAGCTCGCGTCATCAACTGACTCGGCGGCTCTAACGCCGGCTCAGTGATCAGCACCGTACGCGAGCAGTAACCGCAGGCTGCGGATCAGTTGATCATGATCGGCGACGTCCAGGGCAGCCATGATCTGCCGTTCTGCAGCCATCAGCTCAGCCACTGCCGCATCTACCACGTCTTTGCCAGCATCGGTCAGCTCAACCAAAACACCACGACGATCATCGGGGTGATCTTGCCGGCTCGCCAGTCCTCGCTCGACGAGCCGGTCTACGCGGTTGGTCATTGTCCCAGAGGTAACGAGGGTTTCTCGGAGCAGCTGCCCCGGTGAAAGCCGGTACGGCGGGCCCGAGCGGCGTAACGCAGCCAGCACGTCGAATTCCCAAGACTCCAGACCGTGCACGCTGAAGGCGTTGCCGCGTAGCCGGTCCAAGTGACGAGCGAGTCGACTGATCCGCGACAAGATCTCCATCGGTGCCACGTCGAGATCCGGACGCTCCCGTCGCCAGGCCGCCACAATGGTGTCGACCTCGTCCCGCGTCGGCTGGCCGGTCACAACCGGAGCCTAGACGTGAAGACTCTTGACGTCGAGATTTAGCTATTAGGCGACGGCTTGGGCCTGAGGCCGACGTCAGTCCGCGGCATGGTCGAGGCCAGCGCGATGATGCCGACACACAGCAACGCAGGTACTGCCATGGCGTGATGGATTCCGAGCTCATTGACCAGAAATCCCATGAAAGCCGGACCTATCAGAAACGCGGCGTAACCGAAGGTCACGACCACGGCAAGCACCCGACCACCGCCAATGTGCCCAGCCACCGCGTACACCTGCGGTGCGATCATGCCCACCCCGAGGCCCAGCCGAGCACCAGCAGCGGCAAGCTGCTCACCAGCGTGACCGTCAGATAGCCCAATCCCGCACAGAGGCCACCGAAGCGTACGACGGCTCGCCGACCGAAGCGGGTGACCAGCCGGTCGCCGAGCAACCTGATCACGACCATGAACGCGCTAACTGTGACCAGACCAATGGCACCGATTGTCGGATCTACGCCGGCCACATCGGTGACATGGATCGATGACCAGTCGGTAGCGGTGCCCTCGGAGAGACCGAATGCCAAGGCCATGATGGCCAAAATCCAGGCGCTCTTGGGAATCGGAGCCTTTACGCCGTCGACTTTGTGATGTACCACCGCAGCCTCAGGTGTGATCTTGAACAAGACGCCCAGTGCCAGCAGCGCCACCACAGCGATCACGATCGACAGGGGTGTCACCACCACTCCGCCCTGCAACCCAAGCACAGTGGCAAGCAGTAACACAGCACCGGCACCAATGAAGGTGCCGATGGACCAGAACGCATGGAAGAAGCTCATGATCGGCCGCTGCCTGGCCGCCTCTACCTGGACACCGATAGCGTTCATCGCGACATCCATGGCTCCGTTGCCAAGGCCCACGACAACACTGCCGAGGATCGCAATGGCAAAAATCGGAGCCACTCCGATGATGATGATGCCGACGACGAGGATCGGGACAGCAGCCAAGCTGACTTCACGTGCGCCCCGGGAGTCAGCCAGCCGGCCGCCAATCTGCATTGCCAGGATGGCGGCGGCGCCGCCACAGAAGAGCATGATCGCGATGTGGCTTGCACCCAGCCCGAGCTTGTCCCGAAGTGAGGGAAGCAAGCCGCCGTAGCCACCGATCACCATGCCGTTGACGACAAACATCAATGTCACGGCGACGGCGGCAACGCGGGTCGCGAGTTGGTTTGTCAGGGTCGTAGATGTGGTCATGAAGTGTTTCTGTATCGATTTAGAAGGCGGAGTCACCACCTTACGCAACACGTCCGCTGAAGGCAAAAGCGGTCCGGGGTCGGCTCCTTGCGAAAGTGGTCGCGAACGACACTGCCCGTGCCCGGTTTCCTGTCGTTGTTGACCACTTACTTCGTGGGATCCGGTCAACCCCGGGCAACCCGACCGGCATGGCGCAGCGGGCTTGAGCCGCGGATGCAGCAGCACCGCGGGATGCGTACGCTTGGCTCTGGCCGATCGAAGGCTCGGCCACGAAAGGGCGAAGCGATCTTTTCGAAACCGGCGGCTTGCAATGGGCTACGGATGGGAAGATTGGCCGGGCCCCATTCCCCGGTTGGTCTGTCGGCAGGGCCCGCCTGACTTTGAATCAGGATTAGCGACGTAGGTTCGACTCCTACCCGGGGAGCGGAGCGTCACTCAGCTAGTAAGGAGCCAGCTGTTGTCCGTTCACTCCGACCAAGCTTCCAGCCCGGTCGCGGCTGCCGTCATCTTGGCTGCGGGGGAAGGGAAGCGGATGAAGTCCTCGCGTTCCAAGTTGCTGCATGAGATCGCTGGCCATTCCATGCTCAGCTACGCGGTGACGGCCGCGACGGAGGTGCAGCCTGAACACATCGTCGTCGTGGTCGGTCACCTTCGTGATCAGGTCGAAGAGCATCTGGCAGAAATCGCGCCGCATGTGTTGATCGCGGTGCAGGAGGAGCAGCTCGGTACCGGTCACGCCGTTGAAGTCGCGCTCGGCCAGCTGGGAGATCTCGATGGCGAGGTAATCGTCACCTATGGAGATGTTCCAATGCTCACAGGCGAGACGCTTACCGCGCTTCTTGAGGAGCACCAAGCGCAGCAAGCCGCTGCCACGGTATTGACTGCAGAGGTCTCGGACCCGACGGGATACGGTCGAATCCTGCGTGAGCCCGATGGCATGGTGGCCGGCATCATCGAGCATCGGGACGCCAATGAGATCGAGCGGCAGATCACCGAGATCAACTCCGGAATCTATGTCTTCCATGCCGCGTCCTTGAAAGCTGCGTTGGCCGAAATCGCTCTGACAAATGATCAAGGCGAGCTGTATCTCAGCGACGTACCTGCTGCATTACGCCGGGCCGGCAAACCCGTGGCGGCGCTGTTGATCGACGATCCATGGCAGACCGAAGGAGTCAACGACCGAGTACAGCTCTCCCGCATGAACGCCGAGGTCAATCGGCGCATCCTAGAGCGCTGGATGCGCGAGGGCGTCACGGTAGTGGATCCGGCAACGACCTGGGTGCATGCCTCCGTTGATCTTGCAGCCGATGTGGTCCTGCTCCCCGGCACTTCGCTGGAGGGCGCCACTTCCGTTGCGGCAGGTGCTCGGATCGGACCCGACACCACATTGATCGACGTCGAGGTGGGGGAGAACGCGGTGATCACCCGAACACAAGCCTCGCTGAGCGTCATCGGCCCGGGTGCGAACGTCGGTCCGTTCGCCTACCTCCGACCGGGTACGACCCTGGGCGCCGGCGGCAAGATCGGAACCTTTGTCGAAGCGAAGAACGCCCGCCTCGCAGCCGGTGCCAAGGCACCACACCTCAGCTATCTTGGCGACGCGGTGATCGGCGAGGGCGCCAATATCGGAGCCGGCGTGATCTTCGCCAATTACGACGGCGTACGCAAATCCACGACGACTGTGGGAGCTCACTCCTTTGTTGGCAGCAACTCGGTACTTGCCGCGCCAGTTGAAGTGGCTGACGGTGCCTACATCGCCGCCGGTTCGACGATTACCGGCGACGTCGGGCCTGGTGATCTTGGAGTGAGCAGGTGCCGACAGCGCAACGTGCCCGGCTGGGTGCTGCGAAAGCGGGCCGGCACCAAAACCGCGCGAGCCGCCGAGGCGGCGCTGGAGCAGAAGGAGCCGTCGTGAGCGGTCTCAAGCGCCCCACCGAAAAACATCTCATGCTGTTCTCGGGCCGGGCTCATCCCGAGCTGGCCGATGAGATCGCTCAACTGATGAATGTCGAGCTAGTGCCAACGCGCACGATCACCTACGCCAATTCGGAGATCTATGTGCGGTTTGAGGAGTCGGTACGCGGCTGCGACGCCTTTGTGATCCAAAGCCATGCCGCTCCGGTCAATGAGTGGACGATGGAGCAGTTGATCATGGTTGATGCGCTGAAGCGGGCATCTGCCAAGCGGATCACCGTTGTTGTGCCCTTCTATCCCTATGCGCGGCAGGACAAGAAGCACCGCGGCCGCGAACCCATCTCCGCTCGCCTGATCGCTGATCTCTTCCGCACCGCGGGCGCCCACCGAATTATGTCGGTCGATCTCCACGCGGCACAGATCCAGGGCTTTTTCGACGGCCCGGTTGATCATCTGTGGGCGCTGCCGGTGCTCGCTGATTATGTGTCGAGCAACTACGACACCGCCGAAATGACTGTGGTCTCACCGGATGCCGGTCGGGTACGAGTCGCCGACATGTGGACCGACAGGCTGAACTGCTCGCTAGCGATCATTCACAAACGGCGTGACCCGACCGCGGTCAACACCGTAGCCATTCATGAGGTTGTCGGCGAGGTGGAAGATCGGGTCTGTCTGCTTGTCGACGACATGATCGACACGGCAGGCACGATCTGCCAGGCCGCCGAGGCGTTGAAGGCGCGCGGTGCGAAGTCTGTGATTGCGGCAGCCACGCATGCAGTACTTTCCGGCCCTGCCGTAGATCGGCTGAAGGCAACGGACTTCGAGGAGGTGATCGTCACCAACACCTTGCCCATTCCCGAGGAGCGTCGCTTCGATTCGCTCACCGTCTTATCGATCGCCCCTTTGATCGCCCGCGCCATCCGCGAGGTGTTCGAGGAAGGCTCGGTGACTAGCCTCTTCAACGGCCAGGCGTGATAGGCAAAAGTGGTCGGCAATGACAGCTCCGCCGGCCAATTTCATGTCTTCTCCGACCCCTTTCTGAATGAGGGGGCCGCGCCGGTCCAGCATTCATTGATGATGCATTTTCAGCGCCAGTTGGCGACTATGCCGCCTTGTCGGCTAAGGTTGAGCGGTTGCCTCGGCGAGGGTCGCAGGACCGTGATCGACTAGGTCGAACGAGCTGCGTCCCCCTCGCTGAGCTTGATCGAGATTGCTGACGTCAGTTTTTGAGGAGTTCGTTCGTGCCCGAGGTAAGGCTCACAGCCGAACTGCGTACGGAGTTCGGCAAGGGTGCCGCCCGCCGGATCCGTCGCGCACACAAGGTGCCCGCCGTGTTGTACGGCCACGGCACCGCACCGATTCACATTTCTTTGCCTGGCCACGAGACGCTGCTGGCATTGCGCACCGCCAACGCACTGCTGTCGATCGAGGTCAACGGCAGTTCTCAGCTCGCACTGCCCAAGCAGGTGCAGCGTGACCCGCTGAAGCACACCATTGAACACGTCGATCTGGTCATCGTGCGGCGTGGCGAGAAGGTGACGGTCGACATACCGGTTCAGATTGAGGGGGAGGCCGGTCCGGATACGTTGATCGTCGTTGATCACAACAGCGTTCCCGTGGAGGCCGAGGCCACTCACATTCCGCAGCAGATCGTCGTCTCGGTCGAGGGACTTCCTGCTGGTACCCAGATCCTGGCGCGTGATCTTCAGCTGCCGGCAGGCTCATCGGTTGATCTTGAACCCGACACCTTGATCGTCAACGTTACGAACGCGCCGACCGCCGAGGCTCTGGAGGCCGAACTGGCCGAGGCCGAAGCAGAGGCAGGAATCGAACCGACCGTGGCTGCGGCTGCCGAGCCGGCTCCGGAGGAGGCGCCGGCCGAGTCCGAGACCGCCTAGCTGCCTGGTCGCGGATGCCATGACCTCATGGCTGGTCGTTGGCCTCGGCAATCCTGGTCCCGCCTTCGCTTCCCACCGGCACAACCTCGGTTACCGGGTGGCAGAAGAACTGGCCCGGCGGCTTGGCGTGCGGTTCCGGGGCGCGCGGGGAATCCGGGCCGAGGTCGCAGAGGGCAGGCTCGGACCACCGGCCGCTGAGAGTCCGCGGCTGATTGTGGCCAAGTCACGCACGTTCATGAACGAGACGGGTTGGGCCGTGACGCGCTTGCTCGCCTATTACAAACTGCAGCCTGCGCAGATGATCGTGGTGCATGACGAGCTCGATATCGACCCCGGCCAGCTCCGCGTGAAGTTCGGTGGCGGCGACAACGGCCACAACGGCTTGAAGTCGATCAGGGCGGCCCTCGGCACCGGAGACTTCTATCGGGTACGCATCGGGGTTGGCCGTCCGCCGGGTCGACAGGATCCGGCCGATTTTCTGCTCAGCGATATTCCGGCCCGGGCGCGCGAGGACGCCGAACTCGAGATCGGTCGCGCGGCCGATGCGGTGGAGTCCCTTGTTGTGGTCGGGCTGGACGGAACCCAGAACGCCTTCAACACGTGATCGACTGCGCGCCTCTCTCCGGTGAGAAACCTATGCAGACCTCCAGCGGGAGCAGCACCATCCCGTCCACGTAGGCTCCTCGCCTGTGACTGACTACCGCGCCCACTTCGACGCCGAGGTCGAGTTTGTCAATGGCGGCCGGCTGACCGCCGAGGGATTCCGGCTAGATCTGCCCGGTGCTGATCTTTCCGACGACCAGATAGCGGAGCTCTTCGTACGCCACCTCGGCCTGGCCCTCGTCAGCAGTGTGCAGCTCCGCTCGGTAGAGATTGTCGCTGAACCCCACAAAGGTTCGCGAGGCATTGACCTCACACCGAGCGCTGCCGCAAGTGGTCAGTTTGTGGACCTGAGCCATACGATTTCCGCCGGTCTCGTGACCTATCCGGGCATTCCCGCGCCCACCATGCACCCGCACCTGACGAGGGAAGAATCGCGGGCCCATTACGCCGAGGGCACTGAGTTCGCAATCGACGTGATCACCATGGCCGGCAACACCGGCACCTATCTGGACACCCCATATCACCGTTATCCCGACGGCGCTGATCTCGCTGATCTTGAACTGCGGATTCTGGTCGACCTACCGCTCGAGCTGTTCCGGCTGACCGATGCCAAGGAGCGCGGTATTCCCGAAACGACCTTCTATGACCGCGATCTGCGCGGAGCTGCGGTGCTCCTCCACACCGGTTGGGATCGGTATTTCGCCAAGCCCGGATATGGCACTGGAGCGCCCTACCTGACCGCGGAAGGAGCGGCGTACCTCATTAGGGCGGGCGCCGCCCTGGTCGGTATTGACTCAATCAACATCGACGATGCGGAGACTAGCCGGGAACGCCCGGCGCATTCACAACTCCTCGCAGCCGGTATACCCGTCGTCGAACACCTGACCAACTTGGCTGCCGTCCCGCCGACCGGCGCCCGCTTCACCGCCGTACCACCCAAACTTCGCCAGTTCGGGACCTTTCCCGTCCGTGCCTTCGCGCGGCTCCCATGAAGGAATCGCCAGAATCGGAGTCAAGAACGAGCCGAGACGTAGCGAATCCGATCGATCTTGCGAGGTACGCCGTTCTGAACGCTTTCCCAGCTGCCATTTCGCGACACCTCGTAGCTGTGGAAAGCACACGGCAGGCCCTTCGCCGTCATCAGGTCCGGTGAATCCATCAGTTGGAAATGCAGGTGCGGTGAGGTCGAGTTTCCAGTGTGGCCGACACGACCGAGCACATCGCCGCGCAGGACGCTTTGGCCCGCCTGGGCAGCGACCGAACCTGGCACCAGGTGAGCGAAGCCGGCGAAGATGTTCCCACTGCGCATGATCACGTGGTTGCCAAGCACCGACGGCAGTTTGTCCGGGCGGAATGTGACGGCGTTCATTAAGGCGAGGACGAGCTCCCGCAGCGGATGGATCCAACCTCGTTCTACGATGCCGTCGGACGCGCGCACGATTTCGCCGTCGAGCGGTGCGTGAATCTCAGCTCCCCAGGCGTAGCAGTCCCGGGGACGGACACCGACAATGAGCCTGCGGAGAGTTCCCGCGGGGTGGTCATGCAGACTCCGCCGACGGTCCACTTGGAGCAGGTCATAGGCGAAACGCTGTCCCAGCATGTCGGTGCCGTGACTCGGGATGCGGTCGCCGGGGGTGTTGACGGCCACCCAATTTTCGCCGCGCAGTGGGAAGTCAACGACCACGGCGCCGTCGAGTTCGTTCGTCATGCGATTGATGTTAAAAGCGAATTACTGCGCTCTCCGTCACACCCGACTTCCAAGCCCGAGCCAGCCGGTAATCTCTCTGGGTGACCCTCGCGGGACTCGTTGATCTCTACTGCACCGAACCCACCATCGCCGAAACCATTGCTGATGCACGGGTACGGCGACTTGGTGTGCTCGACATCACCGCACCAGCCCCGATGCGCCCGCTGATCGCTGCCGCATTAGGTACCGAGGTGGAGCGCGGCGGCGCGGGCCGTCCGGTGCTCCTGGTCAGCTCAACGTTTCGCGAGGCGGAAGAACTGACAGCCGCTCTGCAGTCTCTGGCCGGTGAGGAAGCCGTGGCGTACTACCCGGCCTGGGAGACGCTGCCGCATGAGCGACTGAGTCCTCGTTCCGACACGGTCGGACGCCGGCTCGAGGTGCTGCGGCGGCTGGCTGGTAACAGCGATCTTTCAGCGCCTCGCATCGTGGTCGCCCCCGTACGCAGCGTCCTACAGCCTCAAGTCAAGGGTCTTAGTGAGCTAAAAGCGATACGCCTTGCGGTCGGCGAGGAGATCGACCTCACCGACCTCGCGACTGCTTTGGTCAATGCGGCGTACACCCGCGTCGATCTGGTGGAACGGCGCGGTGAGTTCGCGGTACGTGGCGGCATCGTCGACGTCTTTCCACCGACCGAAGAGCATCCGGTACGCATCGACTTCTTCGGCGACACCGTCGAAGAGATTCGTTACTTCTCGGTCGCTGATCAACGATCCAGCGACTTCGCACTGACCGAGATCACCGCCTCACCATGCCGTGAGCTGCTCCTGACCGACGATGTCCGTGCCCGGGCGGCCGCACTAGCCGAGCAGCATCCAGAGCTGATCGAGATGCTGGACAAGATCGTCCAAGGTCATCCGGCCGACGGCATGGAGGCACTGTCACCGGCGCTAGTAGACGGCATGGAGCTGCTGATCGACCTGCTGCCGACCGACACCCATGTGCTGATCAGTGATCCTGAGCTGGTGCGCGGCCGAGCGATCGAGCTGGTCAAGACAAGCGAAGAGTTTCTCCATGCCTCGTGGGCCGCGGCAGCAGGTGGCGGCAAGGCGCCGATCGATCTGGGCGCGTCGGCGTACCAGCCGCTCGCAGAGGTCCGTGCCGCAGCACTTGCGCGCGGAATGGCCTGGTGGACGCTTTCGCCGTTCAGCGCCGGGCCAATGGAGCGATTGGCAACACAGGATGGGCCGGTTCGGACAGAGGACGGGGAGATCATCGATCTTTCCGATCGGGTTATGGGACCGGGCGTCGACTCCCGTACCGTGGTCGGTCAGGTCGGCGAAACCTATCGTGGCGACACCGAGGCTGCAGTCAACGAGATCAACAAACGCGTCCGTGACGGCTGGCGCGTCGTAGTAACGGCCGAAGGCAAGGGTACGGCCGACCGGATTGTCGAGGTGCTCACCGAGCACGAGCTCGCTGTGCGTATCCTTTCCGCACTCGAGGAGCTACCTGACGCCGGGCTAGCCACAGTTGTCACGGGCCAGCTCAACCATGGTTTTGTCGCCGACCAGATTCGGCTCGCGGTCTTCACCGCAGGTGATCTCTCCGGGCAGCGGGTCGCTGACCGCGCAAGCCGCAAGATGCCGGCGCGCCGCAAAAATCAGATTGACCCGCTCGAGCTCGTCGCGGGCGATCCGGTGGTACACAGTCAGCACGGGGTCGGCCGATACATCGAGATGTCGCAGCGCACCGTAGCTGGGGCGACTCGGGAATATCTGGTGATCGAATACGCGCCGTCCAGACGCGGCCAGCCGGGTGATCGACTTTATGTCCCGATGGACTCTCTTGATCAAGTAACTCGATACGTCGGTGGAGAGAATCCGAGCCTGGACCGGTTGGGGGGCGCCGACTGGGCCAAGCGCAAAGGCCGAGCGCGTCGCGCGGTGCGTGAGATCGCCGCCGAATTGATCAAGCTGTACGCAGCCCGGCAGGCCACTCGCGGTCACGCGTTCTCTTCCGACACAACGTGGCAACGAGAGTTGGAGGACGCGTTCCCCTTCGTCGAGACGCCAGATCAGCTCGGAGCGATCGATGACGTCAAGCGCGACATGGAGCAGATCGTGCCGATGGATCGACTGATCTGTGGCGATGTCGGTTATGGCAAGACCGAGATCGCCGTACGTGCGGCATTCAAGGCCGTCCAGGACGGCAAGCAAGTAGCGATCTTGGTCCCGACGACTCTGCTGGTCCAGCAGCACTACGCCACGTTCGCCGATCGCTATGCCGGCTTCCCGGTCAACGTCGCACCGCTTAGTCGGTTCTCCTCCGACGCGGAGGCGCGCGCGACCATCGAAGGTATGGCCGACGGGAAGGTCGATGTCGTCGTGGGCACGCATCGACTGCTCTCCGACGAGGTCAAGTTCAAGGACCTGGGTCTGGTCGTGATCGATGAGGAGCAGCGCTTCGGTGTAGAACACAAGGAACAGCTGAAGCGGCTGCGGACCGCAGTCGACGTACTGGCGATGTCGGCCACGCCGATCCCGCGCACCCTTGAGATGGCGGTCACCGGCATCCGTGAGATGAGCACGATCATGACTCCGCCGGAGGAGCGCCATCCAGTGTTGACATTCGCCGGGCCTTATGAGGAGGCCCAGGTGAGCGCCGCTATTCGCCGTGAGCTGCTCCGTGAGGGGCAGGTGTTCTACGTGCACAATCGCGTAGAGAGCATTGACAAGGCTGCCCGGCGGATCGCAGAACTGGTGCCCGAGGCGCGAGTCGCCACCGCGCACGGCCAGATGAGTGAACAGCGACTCGAACAGGTCATGATCGATTTCTGGGAACGACGCGCCGACGTACTGGTCTGTACCACGATCGTCGAGGCCGGCCTGGATATCTCGACCGCCAACACGCTGCTGATCGAACGGTCCGATCTGATGGGGCTTTCCCAGTTGCACCAGTTACGAGGCCGGGTCGGCCGCGGGCGTGAGCGCGGCTACGCCTATTTCCTCTATCCACCAGACAAGCCACTGACCGAGACCGCGTACGACCGGATCAGCACGATCGCGGCGCACAGTGATCTAGGTTCAGGCATGGCGATCGCTATGAAGGACTTGGAGATTCGGGGCGCCGGCAACCTCTTGGGGGGCGAGCAGTCCGGTCACATTGCCGACGTCGGTTTCGATCTCTACATCCAGCTGGTTGGCGAGGCGGTAGCGGAATATCGAGGCCAGGAGGTCGAGCCGGAACCGGAGGTGCGGATCGAACTGCCCGTCGATGCTCACCTGCCGACCGATTACATCGAGTCGGAGCGGCTGCGGCTGGAGATGTACAAGCGGCTTGCCGAGGTCCGAGCCGAAGCCGACGTCAAGGCAGTCGATGCCGAGCTGCATGACCGTTACGGTTCGCCGCCCGCAGAGGTGCTCAACCTCATCGAGGTGGCCAGATTCCGATTGCTCGCCCGCTCTGCCGGCTTGACCGAGATCGTTGGCCAGGGACGATTCATCCGCTTCGCTCCCGCCCACCTTCCGGAGTCACGAGTGATGCGGCTGCAGCGGCTCTATCCGAGCAGTGTGGTCAAGGATGCTGTGGGCACGGTGCTGGTGCCACGCCCGACGGGTTCGAGCGGGCCGGTAGCCGACACCGAGTTACTGCATTGGGCTTCCGAGCTGATCAGACAGATCTTCATAGACACCTGAGATAAGGACCGCTGAGCCTGGGTTGAGCTGTCCGGGCATCGCGCGGAGCGAGCGCCAGCGAGCGGAGCAATCAAAACGCGTAGGATCGCCTGCGTGCTAATGAGCCTTCTCGCTCGCTCTAGGTCGCTTGCCGCGCTGGCCACCATCATCGCGATCACCTCGGCCGCGGCGGGCTGTGCCCGGCAGGATCCCAGCGTTGTGGCGTACGTGGGCGATACCGAGATCACTCAACAACAGGTGGACGACGCCGTCGAAGGCGTGTCCAGCATTCTGCAAGAGGGCCAGTCAGTCTCCCGGCAGGCCGTCGTCAATGCCATGATCCACGGCGCCATCGCCGACCATCTCGCAGCCGCCAACAAGATCACGATTACTGATGGTGATCGCGATGCGCTGATCAAGAACAGCAACCTGGCTGGCCTGCTCAACGTGCCCAAGGGTCGACCGATTGCGTACGACGTAGCCGATCAGCAGATTGTGTCCGAGAAGATTGGCAGCGAGGCCTACATAGCAGCGCTCGGCAAGCAGCCCGTCACCCTAAACCCCCGCTTCGGTGTGCTGGATCCAAACGAGAAGACGATCATCGCCGATCAGTCGGCATCCTTGGCCAAACCGATGCCCAGTCCAACGCCTTAACAACGCGTGGCCCTTCCCGAGCTCGAACGGCTGGTCGGTGTCATGGCGCGGCTGCGCCATGAATGTCCTTGGGATGCCAAGCAGACCCATCGGTCGCTGGTCCAATACCTGGTGGAGGAGACCGCGGAGGCGATCGAGGCAATCGAGCTGGCAGATCAAGATCATCTTCGGGAGGAGCTGGGTGATCTGCTCCTCCAGGTGATCTTCCACGCAGAGATCGCAGCTGAGCAGACGCCCGGCTTCACGGTCGAAGACGTCGCTCGGGATATCGCCGACAAGCTCATCTGGAGACATCCCTACGTCTTCGCGACTGCCGAGTTACCGAGCGATCTGCACTACACCTGGGAGCAACGCAAGGCGGCCGAGAAGGGTCGTACCTCAGCGCTGCAAGGCATCCCGGATCAACTTTCGAGCCTGGCGCGCGCGAACAAGATCATCAGCAGAGTACGCTCCCGGCGCGTCCCGATGGCCTTGCCCGACGAGCCAACCACCGCCGGGGAAGTGGGCACCGAGCTGCTCGCACTGGCCGCCCGCGCTCACGCCGCTGGAATCGATCCTGACCAAGCCCTTCGGGATGCTGTACGCGTCCTAGAGGCCCGCGTACGCGACGCCGAGTCCGCGGCCGACGACGCAACTCCGGCTTAGCAGCGGTCGCCTATCCTGTGGACATGTCCGAGCCCCCGCAGCAACGGCCGGCCCCTCAGGCGCAACCGCCCCAGAACCACCCGCCTCAGAACTACCCTCCTCAGCAAGATCCGCCTCAGCAATATCCGCCACGGAACTACCCGCCTCAGAGCTATCCGCCTCAGAGCTATCCGTCCCAGAACTATCCAGCCCAGAACTATCCAGCCCAGAACTATCCGGCACAGCATCCGCAAACTCAGCCTTACCCATTGAATCCCGGGGCGCCCTATCCGGTGCAACCGCAGTATCGGCGTAAACCGAGCGAAGAGATGCATCGCGACGCCGAAGCGGCGTTGGCGGCATGGATGGAACTGGGTCCGGAATACAACGAGTACGTCGCCGCAGGCCTGGCGGAGAGGGTCGAGGACATTGCGGAGGCGCGCGCAGCTGAGCTACGGCAGCAAGCCATGGAGGCAAGTCGTGCCCAGGCGGCGGACCAGAGCGGCCGAGGGCGACAGTTCGCGCTGGCCATCGTGTCCGTTGTCATGGGTATTCCGATTACTGCGATCACCGCGAGTGAGGTCGACCCGAGCGTCGTCGGCGTGGCCATCTCCTGGGCTGGCATCGTCGGAGTCAACTGGATTCACGCACGCAGCCTCCGCAAACGCAAATAGCGGCGCCCGCCGAAGGAATCGCACCTCCTAACGTGCGCCGCCACCACTCGACCCCGAACCCGTCGATAGGCTGAGGCCACCATAGGTTTCTTATGCCCGAGTGCCTCAAACTCGGCGATTCGGCCCAGCATCGGAAGCAGCATCGGAAAGGCGGCAATCGTGGCGAGCATCGAATTCATAGGCGCGAGAGAAATCCTTGATTCCCGTGGCAATCCCACCGTAGAGGTCGAGGTGATCCTCGACGACGGATCCGAGGGCCGGGCGGCCATACCCTCAGGCGCATCCACCGGAGCGTTCGAGGCGGTCGAGTTGCGTGATGGTGAAGCGCGCTATGGCGGCAAGGGCGTCAGCAAGGCGGTGCTCGGAGTGATTGATCAACTTGGACCTGAGCTGATCGGCTACGAGGCCAGCGAACAGCGGCTGATCGACCAGGCAATGTTGGACTTGGACGGCACCGACAACAAGTCCAAGATCGGCGCCAACGCCATTCTGGGCGTCTCCCTCGCTGTTGCACATGCGGCTGCTCGTTCCGCCGACCTGCCGCTGTACCGATACGTTGGCGGCCCTAACGCGCACCTGTTACCCGTGCCGATGATGAATATCGTCAACGGCGGTGCCCATGCCGACTCCGACGTAGACGTGCAGGAGTTCATGATCGCGCCAGTCGGCGCTGCAACGTTCCGTGACGCGCTCGAGATGGGCGCGACGGTCTACCACTCGCTCAAGTCGGTCCTGAAGAAGCAGGGACTCGCAACGGGCCTTGGCGATGAGGGTGGTTTTGCACCGAATTTGCCCGCCAATGTCGCAGCACTCGAGTTGATCTCCACCGCCGTGCAGTCGGCGGGTCTGAAGTTAGGCAGTGACATTGCACTCGCGCTAGACGTCGCGAGTACGGAGTTCTTCGACTCCGGCACCTACACCTTTGAAGGCAAGGTGCTGTCGGCCGATGAGATGACCGGGATCTATGAACAGTGGATCAACGACTTCCCGATCGTCTCGATCGAGGACCCGTTAGCCGAGGACGACTGGTCGAGCTGGAGTGCGCTTGTGGCCAGGATCGGCGACCGGATCCAGGTCGTGGGGGACGACCTGTTCGTCACTAACGTCTCGCGGCTGCAGCGCGGTATCACGGAGAAAGCGGCCAGCGCCCTGTTGGTCAAAGTCAACCAGATCGGGTCGCTGACCGAGACCCTGGACGCAGTTGATCTTGCTCACCGTGCCGGGTTCAGGTGCATGATGAGCCATCGTTCGGGCGAGACCGAAGACACCACGATCGCTGATCTAGCCGTGGCGACCAACTGCGGGCAGATCAAATCCGGCGCTCCGGCGCGTACCGACCGGGTAGCCAAATACAACCAGCTCCTGCGCATCGAGGAAGATCTTGATGACGCCGCCCGATATGCCGGGGCATCGGCCTTCCCAAGGTTCAAGGCCGGATAAGTGCCATCCGGTCGACGGCCCACCTCTCGTCCGAGCCCGGGTCCTGGGCGGGGAAAGCCGCGAGCGCGTACGCGGGTCCGTAAGCCGTCGCCGCGTACATCTAATGCGGGGCCTGTCAAGCCCGAGGAAGAAGGGGCTCCCTTGCGGCGTCGTGGGTACGGCCTGACGGCACGTGCCATCGCACTCGCGGTCGTTGTGCTGATCTTGACGATCTCGTACGCCACATCCTTGCGAATTTACTTTTCACAAGCCCACGAGATCGCTACGACGAAAGCCGAGATCGCCGAGCGACAGCAGCGGATCCGTGATCTGCAAGGCGAATTGGCCCGATGGGATGACGAGGCTTACGTCAGGACTCAGGCCAGGGAACGGCTGGGCTGGGTCGTGCCCGGGGAGACCGGTTACACGGTCGTGGATGCCGATGGCAAACCGCTCGGTGGGGGAGCGCAGATCACCGCGGACGCGACGCCTCAGGACCAGTCCCGGGACTCATGGTGGTCCAGGCTCTGGGGCTCGGTAGCGGCTGCGGATCAGCCGGCGCCAGTCAAGACCCCGGCCGAAGAAAAAAAGATCACCGTAAATACGAAGCCTCGCTAACCCCGAGTTGTCAGCTCTGAGCAGCCAGGAAGGCGTCGACGGCATCCGCCGTCGGAAGACTCGGGCTCGCCCCCTGGACCGTGACTGCTAGAGCGCCTGCCGCCAGGCCGCGCCGGAGCGCCTCTGGAAGTGAAGTACCGCAAGCCAGGCTCGCGCCGAACGCTCCGGAGAAAGCGTCGCCAGCTGCAGTCGTATCGACCGGCATTACTGGGAACGCCGGATACTCCGCAGCGCCGTCCGGCCCGACGAGGAGCGCTCCCCGCTCGCCTAGCGTGATGATCGCGGTCGCCACCCCTTGATCAAAAAACCATCGCGCTGCTTGCTCAGCTGACCTGCGATCTGTGACCGGAACGCCGGTCAGCAGCTCCGCCTCGAGTTCGTTCGGCTTGACCACGGAAACACCACGCCATACTTCGGACGGCAGAGGTTGAGCAGGTGCCGGGTCCAGCACCAGCCCCATGTCGCACGCTTGACAGACTTCCGCTACCCGCTGTACGACCGGCAACGGAATCTCCAGCTGTACCAAGACGACTGACACCCGATCACGCAGCTCCCTTAGCGAGGCTTCGGCATCATCTGGAGTCAGGCGATGGTTGGCATTCGGAATGATCATGATGTCGTTCTGGCCAGTGATCGCATCGACGCGGATATGGGCGATGCCGGTAGATCCTGGCGTGATTCGAACCGCACTGAGATCGACCCCCTCCTCAGCGAGCGACGCCAGGGTGAGCTCGTGGAACATGTCCTCGCCCACTGCGCCGATCATGTACGTGGGTACGCCCGCCCGTGCAGCCGCGATTGCTTGGTTTGCACCCTTGCCGCCGAGCACGAGCGAAAAGCCGCTGCCGATCACCGTCTCGCCGGGTCGCGGGAGTGGCGAGCCGAAGGCTGCTAGATCGACATTGATGCTGCCTACTACTGCCACCCCGGCGCGATCCATGTGTTGAGAGTATTGCCACCGTGCTCGAACCCATGACCCCGGCCGATGAGGCTGCAGTCGCTGCGCAGCTAAAGCGACCCCCGCGCGGCGTTATCGGCATCGCGTACCGGTGTCCGTGCGGGAAGCCGGCCGTCGTGGTGACCCAGCCGCGCCTGGACGATGGCACTCCGTTCCCGACGATGTACTACCTGACGTGTCCGCGCGCAGTCGCGGCGTGCTCGGCTCTAGAGGCACATGGCCTGATGGCGGAGATGACAGAACGACTAGGCCGTGATCATGATCTTGCTCAGACGTATCGCCGGGCCCACGAGCAATATCTGGCCGATCGGGAACGACTCGATTCGGTACTTGAGATCAAGGGAATTTCAGCGGCGGGGATGCCGGACCGGGTGAAGTGCCTGCATGCTCTGGTGGCTCATTCGCTTGCGGTTGGCAAGGGAGTCAACCCGCTGGGTGACGAGGCACTGCTGACCATAGGAAGATTCTGGGCGCGGCCCTGTCTGGAAGAGGCCTCATGAGCAAGGTTGCCGCGATTGACTGCGGAACCAATTCGATACGGTTGCTGATAGCCGAACCCAGCGCTTCGGGCGGTTTGAAAGACCTGGAACGGCGGCTGGAAATCGTACGGCTCGGCCAAGGTGTCGACGCTAGCGGTGAATTCCATCCCGACGCGCTGCAGCGGACCTTCGCCGCGGTCGAGGAATACGCGGAGTTGATCAAAAAGGCCGATGTAGAAGTCGAGAACGTGCACTTCGTGGCGACCTCGGCCACTCGCGATGTCAAGAACCGGGAGACATTTTTCGCCGGCGTCAAAGAGCGGCTCGGTGTGCTCCCGGACGTGATCAGCGGTGAACGTGAGGCGCGGCTGTCTTTCGTCGGAGCCTTAAGCCGCATCAAGCCCGAAGGCGAGCCAGTCTTGATCATGGACATCGGCGGCGGTTCCACCGAACTGATCACTGGTAACGCCAACGGTGACATGCACAGCGCGATTTCACTCGACATCGGATCGGTGCGGGTCACCGAACGTTTTCTCAAGCAGAATCCGGCCGCTGATCATGATCTTGAAAGTGCCGCTCGCTACGTGGATCAGCTACTGGATGGCAGTGGGGTGCACTTCGACTCCATCGGGACCTGGATCGGTGTTGCTGGCACCGCGACGACACTGGCTGGAGTGTATCTGGAGCTGGAGCGGTACGACCGGGAAAGAGTGCACGGCGCCAGGATTCCGTTGCCCGCCATAACGGAGTTGCTTCATCGACTGGCCGGCATGACCGTCGAGGAGATCCGGGCGATCCCATCCATGCATCCCGGAAGAGCCGATGTGATCACCGGTGGAGCACTGGTCGAGTCCCGCGTCGCGGCGCGCTTGAACGTGGAGAACTTGATCGTCAGCGAATCGGACATTCTCGATGGGATTGCTCTAGGGCTCATTGAGAGCGGTGACAGAATGCCGCGATGACCTCTCTTGCCATCACGGTCGTCGGTCATGATCGGCCTGGCATCATCGCGCAGGCAGCCGAGGTGTTGTCTGGGTGCGGCATGAACCTCGAGGACTCCTCGATGACGTTGTTGCGTGGTCACTTTGCGATGACTCTGATTTGCGCTGGCGATGCCGACACGGCCGCGGTTGAGGCTGCCCTGCAACCGCTGGTGAACGGCTCGCTCGACGTCACCGTACGAGAAGTGCCCGAGGAGCCAGACCTGCCGCCGCTGGGAGTCACCTATCTGGTCACCGTTCATGGCGCCGACCGATTGGGGATTGTGGCGCGGTTGGCCGGTGTGATCGCTGAAGCGGGCGGCAATATCACCGATCTCACGACGCGGCTCTCCGGCACGCTCTACGTGCTGCTGGCCGAGGTCGACATACCTCGATCGACCGACATCGAGGCGCTCCAAGCCCACCTTGCAGAGGTGTCAGCCGAGCTCGGAGTCGATTGCACGATGCGATTGCTCGAGAACGATCAGCTGTGAACCTGACACTTCCCAGGCTGCCGGAGGGGCAAGTGCTGGATGTCGTCCGCGCGCCGAACCAGGTGCTCTCGGTCTCCGGTTCGCTCGTCGATCCGGCCGATCCATTGATAGTCCAGCTCTGTGCCGATCTTGTTGCGACGATGCGGATTTCGCCGGGCTGCGTTGGACTGGCGGCGCCACAAGTGGGGGTAGCCGCGCAGGTCTTCTGCGTTGACGTCTCAGGCCATCCCAAGTCACGGACTACCCACGGCCTGATAGTGCTCGTGAATGCGGAAACCGTCGAGGCGAGTCGCAACGAGAAGGGCCGGGAAGGTTGCATGTCTGTCCCAGACCTCACAGGTGATGTGAAGCGGGCGACCAAAGTCACGGTGGTGGGGCAGCTCCCGTTGAGCGGCGAACGAGTACTGATTACAACCGATGCCTTCGAGGCCCGGGCCTTGCAACATGAGATCGATCACTGCAACGGCATGCTTTTCCTGGATCGAGTGACCAGCGCACACGCGCTTCACGCCCGAAAGGTCTATTTGGGGCCGGGCAGCGGGTAGGGTCCCATCGATGAACGGCCCGGCATCTGATCGCCGGTTGTTCCGGCCTGGGGTCAAGCGGCCCAAAGCTCCTCGCAATGCCGTCGCGCCTGAAGGGGGATCCGGCCCAGGCGAGAGCAGGCGGCGCCGAACTTTGACGAGTGTGCTTGCGCGGCATGCCGCACGAGTGCGCTCCCGTCGCACACTGCTGATTGATCTCGCAAAGGCCTTGGCGTTGACGCTGCTGGCCGCCCTGGCGGCGGCACCCCTTGCGGTGGTGTGGGGAATCAGCCATGCTCAGGTCGACGACTACCTCGGCCCGCATCGAGTCAACTTTGCCAGCAACTTCAGCGGTGAGGTCGAAGTCAATTTGGGACCGATAGGCAATGCATATCTAGCGAGCCACGTACGCCCGATTGGCCTCACGATCACGGTGGGCGGCGTCGGTTCCGCATCAGGGAATCTCAACTCCCTATTCTCCGAGCAGACCCTCGCTGCGTACACAAGCCTCTATACCGACCCCACAGAAGCGATCGCGGGCATCCTGGAGCGTTTGGCGCACGACGCTGTCCGTGAAGGCCTCAAGGCAGAGGCTGTTTTGTTGCTGGGTGTCGCGGTCTGGCGGCTGCGACGGCAGCTTCTCTCCCCGCGGATTGTCAGCTGGGTCACAACGCGGCGCGCCCTTGTTATCTATCTCACCGTTGTCGCGCTCATTGTTGGCTCAATCTTCGTACCCGAGGAGCCGAAAGGTGCCCGATATCCGGTGTCGATTGCCGATGACGGCCGCTTCTCGTCCCTCACGGTGGACAGCGTGCTGCTCGCGGACGTACTCGATCGCGGCATTAAAGGCGTCAAGCTGCTCAGTGCGCGACAACAGCGAGCAGTCAAGACGTACGTCGACACGGCCACCGTCAGGTTGTCCGAACAGCTGGATGCGCTACCGAAGCCACGCTCTGATGAATCGATGATCCTCGGTTTCAGCGATCTGCATTGCAACCAGGCAATGACAGACCTGATGTCGCGGCTGGCGCAGGTGACTCAGCCTTCTTTGGTGCTCAGCTCAGGGGACGACACAGTCAATGGGACGGCCGCTGAGCGCGGCTGCATCCGGCGAGAGGCCGCAGTCTCGAATGGCCCGCCTTTCCTGGTCGCGACCGGCAACCACGACTCCGACATCACCGAAGCTCAAATGAGGGCCGCGGGTATCACTGTGCTCGATGGCCAAGTCGTAAATGCGGCCGGGGTTAGCGTGCTTGGCGACGACGATCCAGAGCACAACATCCCGTTCAGTGTCGACCGGATCAAGGACCGGCCCGAAAGCGAAGAGGAGATGGCGCAACGGCTGGTTGATCTTGCTCGCAATCGGCACACCGACGTCATGCTCGTGCATCAACCGGTCGCGGCGCGGGTGATCATGAATACCGCGAATCCGCCGGCCTCGCTAGTTCTCTGGGGTCACTATCACGTCCAATCCGGTCCGCAGGTGATCATGCACGAGGACGGATCCTGGACGGTCGGCATGCAGCAGGGGACCGCCGGTGGCGTTCGGGAGCCGACGTTCACATCCTTCAGCACGCCGTTCTCGCCACCGTTGATCAATGCAGATGCCTACTTCTATTTCCGCGACAAGGCCACCGGATTGATCACGGCCGTGCAGCCGGTGCACTTCCGACCGAATGCGGAGGTGGTTGTTGAGGACCGAATTACGACGGGAGATCTAGCCAATTTGCCGCCGGAAACTCGAATCCGACTCACTGGAGGCTCGTCGACTCCCACTGTGGAGCCGTCACGCTGAAGCCAAGCCGCGGCTAGGATCGCACCGGCCGCTGAATCGCTGGCCCCCGTAGCCCAAATGGCAGAGGCAGGCGGCTTAAACCCGCTCCAGTATGGGTTCGAGTCCCATCGGGGGCACGCGTATTTGATTGCTCCACTCACTGCGTTCGCTCCGCGCGCATCGCGTCTGGGAACGCGCCTACTTCGTCGTCGCTCGGGGACGAAAAGGCATGTTCCCTCTCTCCTCCTCAGCATGGCGCGTGGCGCGATCCGGATTTGATCGCCTCGCTCGCCAAGCTCCCTCGGCGCGCGATCCGTGTTTTGACTGCTCTCTTTAATCACGAAAGTGGTCGCAAACGAGATGCGACACGCCGATGCGCGCTGTCGTCTCTGACCACTTTTCGGGAGAAATCCGTCACAGCTTCGCGCCACTAACTTGCCGCGCCGCTAAGACATCACAGCTTCTTCAAAGCCTGGAAGAAAGGCCGGCCGCCCCGCGTTCACCTAAACTGATTGCAGTGCGCCAACCGAGGCGCCTGACCAGGAGGACACATACATGTTGCGCAGTTCGAACCCGATCCTCTCCCGACAGGACGCGTTCACACCCGCAGCACCCCAGTACAACCAGAACCCCTACGGCCAGCCGCAGCCCGGCTACGCACAGTATCCAACTCCGGGATACCCGCAGGCGCCGGTGGAGCCGCTCGAAGGTCGCATGACCCTCGACGACGTCGTCACCAAGACAGCGCTCACCATGGGCATCCTCATCCTCGCGGCGGCGCTGGCTTGGAGGTTCGTACCGGACACGCTCTACTTCCCGGCGCTCATCGCCTCAGGCTTGATTGGCTTCATCGTCGTCATGGTCGTGGCATTCCGGCGGAAGGTGCAGCCAGGACTCGTGCTGCTTTACGCTGCCATCGAGGGCGTCTTCATCGGCATGATCAGCAAGGTCTTCGAGAACCTTTATGAAGGCATCGTCGTTCAGGCTGTGATCGGTACGTTCGCCGCAGCCGCCGTCACCTTGGCGGCCTACAAGTTCTTCAACATTCGGGTGACGCCAAAGTTCCGCAAGGTCGTGATCATTGCGACCATCGCCTTTGCGGTTGCCCTGCTCATCAACTTCCTGCTCTCACTCTTCGGCGTCAACCTAGGATTGCGCGACAGCGCGGGGACGATCAGCATGCTGGCTGTCGTCTTCTCCCTGATCGGCGCAACACTCGCCGTGCTCAATCTGGTGCTTGACTTCGACTACATCGAGCAGGGTGTCGCCATGGGCGCGCCAGCCAGTGAGTCATGGCGCGGCGCCTTTGGCCTGACCGTGACCATGGTCTGGCTCTACATCGAGATCCTGCGGCTGCTGTCCTACATACGCCGGTAGTTCGGATCGTCACGACCTAAGAGGGCCGCGCTTCCAATCGGAAGCTGCGGCCCTCATTAGCTTTCGCCGCCGTAGAGTCGGGAGCGTGGAGTACGTCAACTCGTTGATCGAGCTCGTCGGCCAGACGCCGCTGCTCAAACTTTCTCGAGTCACCGATAACGCCAAATCATTGATCCTGGCGAAGGTCGAATACCTCAATCCGGGCGGTTCGGTCAAAGATCGGATTGCGCTGAAGATGATCGAGGCGGCGGAACGGGAGGGCAAGCTCAAGCCGGGTGGGACCATTGTGGAACCCACCAGCGGCAATACCGGTGTAGGGCTGGCCATGGTCGCGCAGGCGAAGGGCTACTCCTGCGTGTTCGTCTGCCCCGACAAGGTCAGCGAGGACAAGCGGAACGTCCTTGCCGCGTACGGCGCCCAGGTCGTCGTTTGCCCTACGGCGGTGGAACCCGAACACCCTGACTCCTACTACTCAGTCTCAGACAGGCTGGTTCGAGAAATCGAGGGAGCTTGGAAGCCCGACCAGTACAGCAACCCGAACAACCCGGCCAGCCACTACGAGACAACGGGTCCAGAGCTCTGGGAGCAAACCGAAGGCAAGATCACACACTTCGTTACTGGCATCGGCACCGGAGGGACGATCAGCGGAGCCGGTCGCTATCTCAAAGAGATTTCTCAGGGACGTGTCAAGATCATCGGAGCCGACCCGTCGGGTTCGGTGTACTCCGGCGGTACGGGACGCCCCTACCTGGTCGAGGGGGTTGGCGAAGACTTCTGGCCGCCGAATTACGACCGAAACATTGCTGACCGGGTCATCGAAGTCTCGGACGCTGACTCTTTCGCGATGACACGCCGACTGGCGCGGGAGGAGGCGCTTTTGGTTGGCGGATCTTCGGGAATGGCAGCCGCCGCGGCGATCCGGCTGGCACATGAGCTGGACGATCCCGAAGCTGTCATCGTCGTGTTGCTGCCCGATTCAGGGCGCGGTTATCTCACCAAGGTCTTTAGCGATACTTGGCTCACCCGCTACGGATTCGCGCCGCGGCCTAACCAGTCCGTCAGAGTCGTAGGGGATGTGCTGCGGGAGAAGTCGGGTGACCTGCCGTCGCTGGTGCATACCCACCCGAACGAGACGATCGTCGAAGCCGTCTCGATCATGCGGGAGTACGGCGTAAGTCAGATGCCGGTCGTCCGCGCCGAGCCGCCGGTGATGGCGGCGGAAGTTGTTGGCGCTGTGAGCGAGCGTGGCCTGATGGCTGCTTTGTTCAGTAATCATGTCCGACCAGCAGACGCAGTGGCGAAGGTCATGGAGGAGCCACTTCCGATGCTCGGAGCAACCGAGCCGGTGGGCGATGCGGTCGAGGTTCTGCGGAGCTGTGACGCCTTGCTCGTTCTCGACGATGGCAAGCCGGTCGGCGTGTTGACCCGGCAGGACCTGCTCAGCGACATCAACAGCCCCTAGCAATCACGATCAAAACTCGTTGAGCAGCTCCGAGAGCAACAACCGCCAGTTCTGGGTCCAAGACGTCTCGTGCCAGGACTCCAGCGGCACCCACTGGGCTGACTCGGTGGTACCGCCCTGGTCGACCACCACGGGATCTGTCGGATGGGGACACGTTGCACGATAGACCAGCCGTACGGCATGGAAATCTTCGATCGTTCCGTACGGGCTGCGCCCCACCCAGTGCGAGGTCTGTACCTTGATCAGCTCACCCAAGATGATCTCTTGCGAGGTCTCTTCGGCAACCTCTCGGAGCACCGCCGAGGTCGGTGGCTCATGATCATCGAGGCCACCGCCTGGCATGCCCCATCGACCGGTTACGGCAGTGCGTCCGGAATACTCGGTGGCCAGTAAGCCTCGGCTTGACGTCACGATCGCGTACGCCGCGAAACGCTGCCGGACAACCGGTCGTACCTGGTCACGGAGCACCAGACCGGCGTCGCGTCCTTGACGGCGTGGCAGCGGACGCGGCTCGTCGCTCACCGGACGCACCAACAGCCGAAGGATCAGGTCGCCGGAGCTCGCGCGGTTGGCGTCGATAGGACGGATTACAACATAACCGCGGTCGTACGCGAGCAGCTCAGGGTCGGCACCGTGCTCGAGGCGTACCTCGAACGCGGCTCCACCCTGTTCGGTAACGCCGACGACCAGCACCTGGTCATCATGGCGCAATCACGGTTGAGGCGCGGCCGTCTACGTAGCGCTGGACCGATGGTGTCGGAGAGGTAGCGTTGGGCGGCGTGCGGAGCAATCGAGTCGCTCGATGATCGACGCGCTCGCATATGGCGTCATTGCGCTCGCCGGCATAGCCGTCATCTGGGGCGTCGTGACCGCAATCGCGAACAAGCCGCCTGGCAAGGCCCAACTGCTCTACGCCGCTGGCCTGGAAGCCGTCACGGTCGTCCAGTCGATCATCGCCGTCGCCAAGATCGTTGGCGGCTTTCGACCAGTTGAGCTGGCAACCACAATTGGCTACTTGATCGGCATCATGATCTTGCTCCCGATCGCCTGGTTCTGGGCGAATGTCGAGCGCAACCGCTTCTCCGGGATTATCCTCGCAGTAGCAGCCTTTGCAGTCCTCGCTATGACCCTCAGACTGATCATGCTGTGGACGCCGGCCGGATGACTGAGGCCGGATCGCAGCTGTCCGAATCCACTGGCCGACGAACCAACACCGGCGCTGGCCGCGTACTCGTGGCCATCTATGGGATCTTCGCTCTCGCTGCAACTGCGCGGGCAAGTGTGCAGCTGATCACGAGGTACGAGGAGGCGCCGCTGGCCTATCTGCTGTCCGCAGTTGCAGGGCTGATCTACATCGTTGCCACGATCACACTCGCCCGCGGCACGCGTACGTCGCGGCGGGTTGCACTAGTCGCGATCATTATCGAGCTGGTCGGCGTGGTTACGGTCGGTACGCTCAGCATCGTCGACCCCGCGGCCTTTCCACGGGCGACGGTGTGGTCGGTCTACGGGATCGGCTACGGCTTCGTTCCGCTGCTGCTACCGATCTTGGGACTGGCCTGGCTATGGCGCACCAGGCCATCTGCGCCCTGAGCCCTGCCGAACTGGAGCCCTAGACAAGATCATCTGGGGCGAAGACGCGCAGCTCGACATCGTTCGCGAAATGCACTGGCCACATGAAGACACCGAGACTGCGAGCTGCCGACGTGAGTCCGCGCGCCCAACTGCGATCTGCCTCATTCATTGGATTGCTGCCCGGTCGGGTCAGCAGAAAGGCAACGGATCCGGCCGCGCCGTTCCGTCCGACGATGTGCTGGCACATTTCCAGCAGCGGCTGGCACATTTTGGCGTCCGCTGACAGCGGAATCTCCTCGATCTGAATGAGCTGCGCGCTCATTGTGTTGTCCGGCTGGATCAAGCCCATCCACAGTCGCGGTTGACCGAAGCCGAGTGGGCCCATAAGGGCGCGCCAATGCTGGCAAAGGTCTTCGGAGTTACGAATGGGAGGCATCTGATGCGGAGGCCGCAGGGTTGGAATATCGGTCATGCGGCAACGCTCCGGGATCGGAACCATCGCCGCATCACCTGATCTGCGTTATCCCCAGAATCTGTGGATAGCTAGGCAGGACTAATGAGATCGGAATACTCCGGATGCCGTTCCATCCAGCTCCTGATGAATGGGCACAACGCCCGCACGTGTAGCCCACGGGCCCGCGCGTCGTCAAGTGCAGATCTGGCGATTGCGCCGCCAACCCCTTGTCCCTCATACTTCTGGGCCACCACGGTGTGCAGGAAGATGATGGTGTCGTCGGCCAATTCGTATTCCGAGACGCCGCCCAGCGCGCCGTCGATCCGCGCTTCATATCTGCTTACCAGGGGATTGTCCTCGACAGTCACGCTCACAGTTGCCCACTGTGCCAGACGCTGTTGGCAGGTGTGTCTGGGCCGCGTCCTGGGTAAGAACAAAAGCAGCGCTGCAGCGTTGCTGGAATTGAGGCTCGCGGTCGGAGAGATGTGAAATACAACGAGGGTGCCCAGCTTGATCCGTCGCAGATGGGTGGCGGCGGCCGAGGCGCTGGCGGGAAAATCGCGATTGGCGGCGGTGCCGGACTGATCGTTCTGGTGCTGGCTTTGTTGTTCGGCATCAATCCAGGTGACATCCTCGGCGGCGCGCCGGGGGCGGCGCCTGAGCAGTCCAGTGACCCTAGCCAGTTCGCTCAATGCACCCGCGGCTCGGATATCAACCGTGATCGTGAATGCCGGTTCGTCGCGTACACGAACTCCATCCAGGATTATTGGAACGACACTCTGAAGGGCTATCAAACAATACAGGTGAAGACCTTCGAAGGCAGCATCAATACTGCGTGTGGGCATGCGACATCAGCGGTCGGGCCCTTTTACTGCCCTGGCGATACGACGGTGTACCTCGACCTCGGCTTCTTCGATCAGCTGACTGGTCAGCTTGGTGCTCAAGGCGGCGACGCGGCGGAGGCGTACGTGCTAGCCCACGAGTTCGGCCACCACATCCAGAACTTGACAGGCACCATGCGACAAGCGCAGAGCAGCGGACAAGGAACTGGACCCAGATCGCCGGGGGTGCGTCTTGAGCTCCAGGCTGACTGCTACGCCGGCGTGTGGTTCAGGCATGCGACGGAGGACCCGCAGAGCCCGATCACGCAGGTAACCCAGGAGGATCTCGATCGAGCGGTGGACGCGGCGCAGGCGGTCGGCGACGATCGGATTCAACAAAAGATGCAGGGCCAAGTGTCACCGGAAACGTGGACCCACGGCTCGGCCGCGATGCGGCGGGAATGGCTGGCCCAGGGCTTTAACGCCGGCGATCCCAACAAGTGCGACACCTTCGCCAGAAACGCCCTCAACTGAGCCGTGCCACAACCTGCTGTAGTCGTCACAGCCATTGGAGGCAGGCTCTCCGGACCGATGCTTGGCGGGTATGGCGCCGCCAAGCATGGTCTCGTCGGGCTGTGCAGCTCATTGCGCGCCGAGCTTGCACCGTTCAAGATCAAGGTCCTATTGATCGAGGCTGGCGCCATCGCTACGCCGATCTGGGATCGCGGCCGGGCTGCTGGGCAGGAGTTGCGGTGAGGCGATTCGCAGATCAACGCTCACTATGCCGATCAAATGGAAGCGGCATTCAGGGTGGCTGGACGGCTGGCGAGCTCGGGGCTCGACCCCGCAGTGCCAGCGAGGGTCATCCTGCAGGCACTGCAACACGACAATCCAACACCACGGCAAGTTGTTGGCCGCGAGGCCAAGGTGATAGCCGCGATAGTGCGACTGCTGCCATCCTGAACGCTTTACCGCCTAGCCAGAGCAAGAGGCCGGATAAGATCCCGACCGTCCTAACTCAGTTGCAGGTCACACCGGTGGCATGCACCGGGCAGTAGCCGAACGGGTTCTTGTCCAAGTACTGCTGGTGATAGTCCTCGGCGTAGTAGAACTCGCCGGCCGGTGCAATTTCGGTGGTGATATGTCCGTAACCGGCACGGGTGAACTCGGTTTGGAACTGAGCGCGTACCCGCTCGGCAGCCGCCAATTGTTCCGGTGAAGTGGTGTAGATGGCGGAGCGGTATTGGGTGCCAACATCGTTGCCCTGCCGCATTCCCTGGGTTGGGTCGTGGTCCTCGAAGAAGATCTTGAGCAGCTTGTCGTAGCTGATCTTGCTGGGGTCGTAGCACACCTTCACAGTCTCGGTGTGACCGGTGCGCGCGCTGCACACTTCCTCATACATCGGGTTGGGCGTAAAGCCGCCCGCGTAGCCCACCGCGGTGTTGGTGACTCCCGGCGTATTCCAGAACAGTTTCTCCGCACCCCAGAAGCAACCCAGGGCAAAATAGGCCACCTCAGAGCCCTCCGGTACCTGCTGCACCGGGATGCCAAAGATCTCATGGAAAGTTGGGTTGACCAGGACCGATGTGTCCCGGCCCCGGAGTGCCTTATCGGGCTCAACAAGTGAGGTCTTCATGCGCGAGAACAACATGTGATTCAGTCTGCCTTTCTGCACCGCCGTTGGGAACGGCACTTGCACTTACGCAACGCTGACTAGTTAGTGAGATGTTCCAGCCACTCAACGTGTCGTTCGGAACAACACCGGATCGCTTCCCAGCGCGATCCGCGCCCGCGATGTTCGCGCCGCCGATCTCCACAAAAAGGCGCGAGCGCAGCGAGCACCAGCCCCAGCGGCGAGCTGTGTGCAGGAGAAGCCGACGAAACGCCTCCAGAACAGATCTGATTCTGCGACACGATCGTTTCGTCGGATCCAACGAAGACGGCGGCTCCCAGCGAACATCGCAGCGAGCGGAGCGAGCCATTAGACACAGCGAGCTCGGCGAGCGAGGCAATCAGATACGGATCGCGCGCCGCCGTTCGGAGGAGGAGCGAGCGGAGGCGTTCTTTCCTCCGCGAGCGCTGACACGGCTCGTCGGCGCCGTCCTGGCCGAACAACACGACGAATGGACCGAGCTAGCATGCGACACGAGTCCAGCACTCGAGTTCCGCCATAGACCAGTGGCTTGCCATTTCAACATGGCCAAGATCAACATTCTGGCCACGTTCAGCTCGTGGCCCTTATGGTCG